>Ga0157363_1005558_pt1 | contig 11767 bp, 11 predicted proteins | sample AttsexASBM1_FD_111477 | JGI IMG/M metagenome (GOLD analysis project Ga0157363, IMG submission 111477) | Fungus gardens microbial communities from leaf cutter ant in Ribeirão Preto, State of São Paulo, Brazil - Atta sexdens ASBM1 | ecosystem: Host-associated > Fungi > Mycelium > Unclassified ...
AATCGTACTCGTGCGACGACGTTCTAATTATTCAACAACATACAGCTCACTAGAAGTCCGCGTACAAGGTATCTCGCTAATAATAGCTGTCCGGCTTGCGGTTTACGTGGCTGAAGTCCCCATAGTCAAGAGGTTCGTGTAATCCCTCTGTGAAAGCTCACCCTTCTATGCGACGCGAAGTCGGGGGTGACACCACCGTACGGTAACGGCGGGTGTACCTTCGCGGCACTTCAAACGGAATCGTCAAAGGTTCATCGAGTAAGAGTAATGTAATTCCCTTGTTACTGTATATCTGATCCACAGCGACCAGTCTATTGCACGGTATCCGCTTCTGAGCAACGGGGCATTGTCTCAAACCGCACGCTTCCCATCTCCGCGCGACAGCATTGAATTACGCCGCATGCTGCAGCTCTTTCTTTGTCGCGTAGCGTAACATCGCCACGGACTCCTCGCTCCGATGAAGCTTTCTCGCGCGTTCTGTGTATTATTGCGATAAACGAATGTCCTTGCGATCGGCATCTCCCTCTATTTCTAACTCGTTCATTGTTAAGCCACGATTATATACTGTTGCTACATCTATAATATATGCGATATCCGCATAATATATTTACAGTTTAAATTATTTCATGTCGCGCGCGCGAGATTCTATTTGGAAATATTTCAAGTTATGGTAAATCAATTATCATTATTAATCATATCTACTTCTAAATGCAATAATAGGATCATAATTTGGAAAAAGATGATTATGATCATCTTTATAACTCTTTACTCTCTACAGTGCTTTTGATTTATATGTAAAGTTCTTGAAAATAAAAAATTAAGAGAACGCTAGTATTTTGTTGCAAAATACTTATTGCTAATAACATTCAAGTTTTCAATATTCCTCCATGATTACGAGTTAAATGACACATGTATAATTTAAGGTGCTGAAAGCAAATAGGTTTCATGATTTTCATTCACTTTCGTAGGAGACACGGTCTATTATTTTTATACAGCGAACCGAAATCTTGCTCATGCAATTGAAGATTCTTCCCCGCATACCCGAAGATAACCATCGAGGCACCCATATATACATGTTTATTATTTAATAAAAACGTTATTGTGGTGAGCGAGGAGACACGGATCGTGCAATAACAGCGTCACGGAGTAAGATTGGCGTCGAATCCACCGAAGAGCAGGACAAACAGACGGACGCAGATATTGGGTTTGTCTCCTCCTGCGCCCTCCGGAGGATCGTTGTCCTTCCACTCTTTCGTTTCGTCGCGATTTCTCGTATGCGCGAATACGTGTGTGTGCGCGCGCGTGTGTGTGTGTGTATGTGTGTGTATGTTTTGTGCACGAGAGTGCGGAATTATCTATATCCACCCCGATGTTCGTGGCTCCAGATGGCAGCAGTGGCCATTGCCGCGGAAACCGCTGAAAGTCACCGACGACGCAACGGGATTGTACTACGCCTATGTGTGTTCTTTTCGTGAACGAAAGCTATATGACCAGAAGGACATTGTGTTCGGGTAGAGTGAACGGCGAGAAGGACGAGGGAACGAGACTATACTAGCACGAAGGTGTGTGTCAAGCGCAGCCACCCCCACTCCGCACAGGCTCGAGCTATAACGTGATTCGGACGGGACAATATATTATTTTAATGTTTTAATATCGTGTCGGTGTGGTCGTTCGGACAACGCGGTGTCTGCGTTTAGGATGTTCATGCGCTCCAACTCGTCGTCACCGCCGCCGATCCGATCCGGAACCGATAATACCGGAAATCGTGTCTTCGACTTATCCACTCGCACCCCCTTGCCACTTTTTCGCAAATAATTCACTAACAAGTGTAAAAAGAGGAGAGTCTATTTCATCCTTCTTATGTATTATACACCGAATGAAACATTTATGACGACACTATTATTGATGTACTTTCTAAATCATTGACTATTTGCCAAAAATAGAATTCTAATCATTAAATCAGTAGCATGAATTTTGATGAAAATTAATTTTCAATTACAGTTATAAAAACTACACCTAAATTCTAAAGTGTCTCATTTGAAATACAGAAAGCAATCTCTGCCTTTTATGGCAATTGATAGAAAAAGCAATATATTAGGACCGTATGCGCGCGCGCGCGCGCGCGCGCGTGTGTGTGTGTGTGTGTGTGTGTGTGTGTGTGTGTGTGTGTGTGTGTGTGTGTGTATGTGTAACACAACTATAAAAATCAAAGTCTTAAACGGTCTAGCTGGATCTTAAATGTTTGTATGATTCTAGTGTGAATTTATATATTACGTATGTATATCCTTAGAAACGCGCATCGAAATGATTTTTCAGTCTGAAACGCTAACTCTACTAAACTACCGCAGCAATATCACGAGTTAAATTGACTAGCAATTTAACAAATTTTTGATACTTATTCGCATCTTCGAAACGATCTTAATAAGTTGAATGAAATATTAAAATCTGTAAATAATTAATTCTAATTGCGAAAAATACTCCCGAAAAAGACTCCCAGCCGAGGTAATATTTTTCGCAATAAGAATTAATTATTTACGGATTTTACATAGTATATAAATTCACATAAGAATCATACAAGCATTTAAGATCCAACTAGATCGTTTAAGGCTTCTATAGTTTGTGATAGAAGAAGGTTCAAAGTTTTTTTTTTTTTCAATTCAGAAATACTCGCAATACCAATAAAAAATTTTATGGGTCCATGATATCGTTGCTACAATCAAGGACTACATAAAATATAAAAGCAGGGAAAATATTTTGTTAGCGATAATTTATAAAAAGACTCATCATCGAATGTAATGCAAAAAATGAATACATTAATAAAAATAAAACCTTTAAAATCCATATATCAAAAATATATCAAATACATGCCAACTGAAATTACAAATCGAGAATGCATTGGAGAATATAGATTTCAGTCACTTTATCGGGTCCGCTAATACGCTGCGTCGACTGTAAATCTCGACGGGGAAGATTCCCGCGCTCGCAATGACACACATAGCCGGGACGCACAGCGGTGTTTGCATCAGAGTACTGCGTGTTCTGGAGAAAGAAAAAGCTCGCGCACCGTCGCATTGTGCTCTCGCGGCTCCTGGTTCGCGGACGATTTAACATGGGGGCGATAACGACCGGGATAAATCAGCGCCCGTCCGAACGAGGCGCGGCCCGAAATCAATAATAATGGGCAGGAGCCATTAGTAAAATTAATAAATTATGCCACACATTATGTGCGCATTGTGAATCGCGCGCTAGCTCGTCGGGGTAATACGTCGTAAATCATATTAGTGAATAATCCGCATCACCATAACCAGCCGCACGGGCAGCCGTTGCGTTTTGCGCAACGACAAAAGTGGTATTAACCGCTCGTTCGCCGTTAACATCCCCCGCGTTCCTCGTAATCATTGCGTAATTGTAGAGTTCTAGGCAATGTGCCGCGGCGGCCTAAGAACGTAATCTCTCTTGGCAATAAGAGCTCCGTCTATTTAGAATAATCAATACAGGAAAACAATCACGAAAAGCTTCCGATTTAATATGTTTAATCTGTTTAAAAAAATATCTAATTTTCTTTTATGTTCTTTCCTTGAATTCCATAGAAAAATCTATCTCAAATAAAATAAAATATCTCAATCTTCTACATACATATACCTATCGGTCAGTTTTCGTGAATCTATAAGAAACTTGTCGAAAATAGAAATCGCGTAAAATCAAGTCTTAGCAAAATCTTATCTTAAAATATCTACAAATTCTTAGAGAGGAAAAGAGAATGAGAGAAGAAGAGAGAAATTGGTTGAATGTAGATCTGGACTTGTCGCGAATGAAAATAAAATGGATGATAGCGTGCGGAGTGGCTTCTGTTACCCCAACATACCATCGGCGTGAAAATTGTCGAAAAGTTTGCGCGGACGAGATAGAATCGAGCCGCAGTTCTTTTCCTCGTTCGTATTAGCGAACGGAGTAGCCGGTTACCGGTTGGAGCTAGGTATCTATCGACGAGCGCATAGCTTCCTATTAGCGGGGCACTTCATACGGACGGGATCCTGGGCTCTCGCTTCGCTTCGCCTCGCCTCACCTCACCTCATCTCGCCTCGCCTCGTCTCACCCTCGCCCGTGGGCGATATCGTATAAATGTGTCGTTAATTACTTACCCCGCGGACGCGACATCGCCGTTCTCCTCCATCGGTGTTCCTCCCCTCCCACACTCGCCACATCCCTTCTGCTCCACAGACCCGTCACCTCCACCGACTGCCTTCCGACCATCTACTGCACCATCTACGCCCCTCTTTCTCTCACCTGCTCTCCCTCTTTCCCATTCCTGTCTCTCTCTTTCTCTCACGTCATCCCTCGATCGCGCTTCTTCCCTCTTCGCACCGTCTCCTCTTCCACCTACCACCACCTCCTCCTCGTCCTCCTCATCCTCCAGCACGTTATGGCGCCGCGTGTTAAGGAAACTAATGTTTATTTGAAAAACTAATTGAACGGGACTCTCGCGTCTACAGCCGGCAATTAAACGAGATTACTGCAGTAGCGCTCGAGCCCTCGGGGGGATTAGATAGCACAGTAAGATATGGAACGCGTAATGTTTAACTACGGCTGCCGGCAGCCCTCTGAAGCGCCGCCAATAATTAATTGTTAGCTCGATACTGCCGTGGCGAAACCCAACCGATATCAAAAAGCTGGAATAACCACGGCGAGACAGTCGAGCGGCTCTTTCCCTTTACGTTTCTCTTCCTTTTTCGCGTTCTCTCTCCGTGTCGTTTGGATTTCTTCGTTCTTTCCGCTTTGATCATGACGCACGATATCCGCGAAGAAGAATGAAATACACGCGTGTACGAGTATCTCAAAATAGAATGAGATTTAAGTACGTACGTATTGTGCATCGGATTGCTTATTATGTAAAACCTTCGCTTTGTGGAAAATAAATCTTCGTGAAAATCTTGTGAAAAGATAAGCATATCTGAATGAGAGATATATTATTCAAAGGCACTGTAAAGCCAATAAAAAATAAAGTTTATTCTTAAAACAAAAAATGATTTCTATCAAAAACAAATATTGTTTAGTAGTTTATGTAGTTTAACATTATATGTATGTACCAATGTTTTTACTCGCTAAAAGGATCAAGCATAAATTAATGATAAAAATAAAGAAAGTAATAATAAACCAAATATTTCACGAGTAGGTATAAAATATAATTATTGAAAAGTAAACTAAATTTGTATATATATATATATATATAAATTTCAATATTTCTAATGTTAACTATATTCTGTTGTAAATTATAAATTTAACAAATTAAAAAAATATTTTGGCAAAATTTGAAATGTTGGATATGCATCACTTATTAAACTTAATATTGAAAATGAATTATTTTGTAAATATTAATTAAAATTATTTATTTATTTCAAAATGAACTTCATAATTTGTAAATTTGGAAAATAGAACGTTTATGTTTTAAACATTATTACGTTAAATGCAAAATTAGAGAGTCGCATTATTCACATTAAATTTACACATCTTTAAGAATTCAGTATCTGAATACAAAAACTAGCGATCGCACATTAGCTTCGCTTCAAGAGTCGTCGCGACATTGCGTTCTGGCTCGATATACGAGGACGTGTCTCTCTGGTCCTTGCTCGAGTAACGATACGCTCTCACGTACGATACCAGTTATCTAAGCGACTTGTGCCGCACCGCTGTCTCTCTTCCTCACCGGACGAGCACAATTGAGCGCCACTCTCCGAACTATCTCCCTCTCCTTGCATGTTCTTTCTCCTACTCCTATTCTCTTTCCCTCTCTATCTTTCATTTCGCTCCCTCTACGGTCCTACTCATTTCGCAGGCAGCATTAAGTGCGACGTCGGGATATATGTGGATGAGAATCATATAGTATACACCAACCGCGCACGTGCTCACGTGTATACATGTGTGCGCCCTCCATGCGGTGTGCTTGGGCCTCGGGGACGTACTGCTGTCCCAGCAACCCTGTCTCGCCCTCGACCACTACACATGCCATTACACACCCACATCATGGACAGACCGTCCGTCCCTTTCTCGCCCATCGGCGGCACTTTCCTCCGACTCGCTCGCTCGCTCGTTCACTTCGTTTCCCTCGCTCGTGCCGTTGCAGTATACACGAGCGGAACGAGTATAGGGAGACGATACACCCGCTCTTGTCGGAGCTGCTGCCTCTTGGACTCGCGTCCCTTGCCGCTCTACCCCAACGTCTCCCCCTCCCATCGTCCTCGGTGTGTTATACCGACAATATATTTAGGAAGCATGTAGGTTAGCTATCCCGTCTGCCGGGCCATCCTCTGGCGCAGTATCGTCCTCTTCCGTACCCCCAGAAGCGACCCCGCAACCCACCGAGGGGCCGGCGGCTGCCGATACTTGCTTGCTGCAGATTAATGCAACATCGTAACGCGATAGTGTCCGCTCGCCGAGCCGCAACCAGGACTCACACCATCTCCGCTTGCTAGCCCCGCGTACCACCGGGGGCTGGCTCGGTGTTATAACCCACGAAACGCCGACCCTGGCAAGTTCGTAACTTATAATTATTATCTGGCTATCCTGTACTCGACTATGACATCATCCAACGAGAGACGAATACGATACTTCCGTGCTCCTGACTACCATTCCCGGTTATACCGCCATCGATAAGAGTATGCCGTCCGGAACGAATCACAGACCGCGACTTCCTTTAGCGGTTAGCATCTCGAAGACAACGAGTAAAATCAATGACGTAAGGAAAACATCAAGATATCGTTTTCACGAATCTCTCAGTTTTGTTAAATATAGTTTATTGAAAAATGACAATAAATGTTAATAATTTTGAAAAGCTATTTTTGCGTTTATAAACGTGTATAAACACCGATTCGGGAAGAATCGTTTCCGGTAAAAGAAAGCTTCCATCAGAAAACTCGTTCGACTTAATCGCTCCACAGTGGATTTCCGATCACATTGATGGGATTGGTATTTCCGTCGTAAAGTAGGTATTATATTTCACGCAACATCGAATCTCAGTTCCCTTGTCCTGCTCCTTATGCACGTAGTCAGATTCTCGAACTGATCTGCATCTTTTTCTCTCTTTCGTTCTCGACCGTCCTACACTCCCGAGTGGAAGAGGGTCACCATTATCGCCAACCCCAACAAATTCACGAGAAGTAAAAGGGAGTTCATTGCATATGTGCGGCTAAGTCGTTCAAGGGTGCGAAAAGTCCATCCAGGAGATAGGCTGCTACGATAACGGTCGTATAAAGTAGAAGGAGACTTAAAGATGCCCAGCTATCTAGCAGATAGGACTGCGCAGAATCGTTTTAGAAAATAGGGAGGGATGCGTCGTGCCGCAATACGAATTTAATTTTCAGGGCGCGCACAGTTATCGTACATTTTCGCGACTCTTGCAGCTTCTATTTTGCCGTCGTTACGACAATCATGGGAAGCATACGTTACAGAACGCACTTGGAGAATGTAACTGTAAAACCGGGTCTTCCGTAATTGTGCGAATAGCATTGCATTTATTTAAAATCATTCAGTTTCTGTTAATCGTTAACTCTTTTTTTTGTATCATATTTCAGTATCATGGTCGTCACGAATTCCTCATCCTAAAATTTCATAATTTTTCCTTGATTTTCAAACAAAATTTCGTGATTTTCCCTAACTTTCAATAGTACTTTGAAATTTTTCGTATTTTTATTCCGATTTGAAAACTGTTAAATATTTGTTGATAGATCAATTTAACATAACAATGTAAATTATTATTAACGTTGCTGCTTACATTTTTAATTGTTACATTTTTAATTGTTGCCAATAGTATTCCAAAATTGCGTAGGTGATGTCATATCAAAATTTCTTCAAAAACCAAAAATTTGAATTTTCTGGAATATTTTACAAAATTCCTTAATTTTTTCTTGATTTTCTTGTTTTCAATTTCTCTGACAATTTCTTAATTTTTCTGATTTTCCTGATGTTATGGCAATCTTGGATATGTAGCAGTAATATAAAAATATTATCAAACATATGTTTTATCATGCATTGTTCCTACAATTAAATGAATATAAGAAATAAATATTAATAAATTTGATTAAGGCTTCTTTTTACTCACCATTACTATCTCAGATTAGTAATATCAGAAGTGAAAAACACATAATAAAAATTTTTGCAAACTATTTAAATAGAAATATTTCTCAATAAAACAACATTTTTACAATTGATAAAATAGACTTATAAATTTAAATATACTAAAAATTATTTTCTTGTGTCTGGGAAAAATTAAATCATATTTATTTCTATATATTATTATAATTTGATAATTTGTCATAGCTATGAATATAGCTCATTTCATGTACAATATAATTCATTTCCAGACATACGATTATTTATTAATTAACGAAACAAAAGGAAAATTTTCAATATATTTTCCAGTCGGTTCTGTCGATTGTAAGTGTTGTTTTATTGAAACATATTTCTATATTATTATATTTTGCAAAAATTCTTTTGTGTACTTATTTTCTCGCCTCTGACATCACAATTTGAGACAGTATTTATGAGTAAACGGAATTCATAATTATATAATTAAATTTGTTCCTAAATGTAATTTAAAATTGTTTTAGGTTGTTATTAGATACATAGAAAAAAGAATGTCACATTTCATTTACTATTGATATACGAGTACTCAAGGGCTGACCATATACGCGTCTTTACTACTGTTAACATGCCAGTTCAGAAATAATTATTTTTTCTCTTTCCGTACAGCTTCGTTTCTCTGCCTTATCGAGACCGTCGCGTATCGACGTCGAAGGGTTGTTACATCGAATCCGACGGGGCCGTCACTCAACCCTCTCACTCGTCTCGACACCGGAGCCTGACGAGGTAGCATCGAGCTAACGTCGTTACTTTATCGATCGCGTTTTGCAGACGAGAGCGAACCTGAGAGACGTACAATCAAGAAGTTACATAAAATTCGAATCATCGATCATGATTTTACTTCCTCTCCCCCCCTCCTAAATACTCAAAAAAGAGCATATTCTTCGAGATATCTCAAAATTCATGCGATGCAACATAAAAGCTTGAGTCATAAAATTTCTTTATTTTGATTAATATTATCGATAATACGATGATCATGTCGTATATAAGAAAGAATCGTGCTCTTATCCACCTGCTTAACTCCATTATCTTTTAGATCGGTCTAGGAGCTTTTTAAGAAAGAAGGCTCAAAAGCGGCACTTTCATAACATCATGCAACTTAAGACCTTTATAGGGCTAGCGAATCTGCCTGTCTTGTATTAGAAATAAACGATGATGTGTGACCACAATGTGACAATATTTACTTATAAATATATTTTCCTTGGAATATAACACGTCATGAAAGCAATAGATACTCTTTTAAGTGCTGAATAATATATTTATAGAAATCCTTATGAACTCATATAACTTATCGTTATTAAATCTTTTATCCTATTAGCATTTTTTGTGAATTCTCTGATAATATATATCATCTATTGAGGGGAAAAAATATTTGCATTTATAATATCCTTTAAATGTCTAAAAATAAAAATTATCGCCAGAACTCTTTAATGCAAATCAACATGTTCGGTATGAATATAAAAATGGCAACAGAACAACAATTGATATGTGAAATTGAATCAAGATTGACTGTAAATTACTTTCTCGATCTTTACATTCACGCGTCTTTTCAACTTAATTTTCTCGTTGACGAGGAGCGTTGTAATAGCAGAAAGCTTTGTTTGATGCCGAAAGCGTGATATTTTAGGCGTAAAACATCGGCAAACACGATGGCGTTACGTAGGTGCCCACCTAACTGGCGTGCCAACGGCAGTGATAACGAATGGAAGCCACTCATTGGCCCGCGATTTATAATCCCTCGCATAGAGTACGTGTATGTGCTTGCGTACAAACGAGTGAACGGTCGAGTAAGTGTACGAAAGAGAGAGAACAAGAGAAAGAGAGAGAAAGCTATCTCTCCCACTCTCCATCCGCAGGTGGAGATACGCTCGCGCCAACATCGACATTACATTCCACATTAACCAAATTATGATTTAAGGTCTCGCATTGTCGGCGTGCCGATTGTTCACATCCAAATAGTCCTCATTCAGGGCTCGATATAAATTATAATATGCGAGCAATTACGTTGATGCGCATAGTGGTGCACGTGGAACTTCGACGTGGAGCGAGAAAGGGTGGCGGCGATGATGGGGGGGGTGGGTGGGAGAGGGGATAGTGGAAGCGGGATACGTTGATAATTTATTATTCGCCGTTACTGCTCGAGCGTCGCTCGTTGATGTCGTGAAAGGGGGAAACGAGAGACGCGAGAATTTGCTTGATAGCGCGCGGCAGAAATTGAATAGCTCTGTTTATTTTCGCGCTCGATTCGCTTCGTTTTGAAGATCGTCTTTTCATGTAAGAAATTGTCGTACAGATTAACGTCATGTATCAAGTTTAAAGACAAATTTTAATTGTTCCGCGATAGATCCTATTGCAAAAATGTTACTTGTATAAAATCCTAGTATTTTATTCTTGCGAAAAGATTTTTAATACATTCATTAAACTGTGCGTAAAATTGGTTGCGATTGCTTATTGTAATTCTATTTTAATTATGAAATAAAATTAAACAGAAATTAATTCATATATAATTAATCTAATATTTGGAAAGGTTTGGACAAGTTTGGATAAAATAGAATCTATTATATTATATATCTATTATATTAATAAATTATTTTTTCTGGTAAATTCATCAAAAAATTTTCACGGAGATGTAAATTTTTAGTAGGTAAACTTTCGTAACTTTCCCGGGAATTTTTTCCTTGTCATATCGATGACTCGCGTGAACAGTCTGAGAACGTCCAGAGAACGTTGAATCCTCGTCGGGATTTTCCGATACGTAACACGTTCCTATGCCACTGACCGTTTGTGATTACTACGTCGAACGTCGGTCGGGTAGAGATAGGCAGCAAAATCTTCACCGTCCAATCCGTAGTGAGCGTACAGTGCAAGGGATCACGAGAGCCTGGGCAGCAATAAAAGTGATGTACGGGTCCGTGTTCGCCGCGTCGGCCGTTCGCTGAAGACGACCGGAATCACCCGTCAGGTTTACGTCCCTGACGTTCATCATCCGGTTGACAGGCTTCATTGCTCGGTAACCGTGGAAGAGACCGTTTTCCCCGCCGTCTGTCCCCATCCTGACCTCGAACGTCTCCCACAACCCCCGAAGTGGCGCCATCGTCCGATAAACGGGCTTTCTTGCGATGATCTACGAGTCCCAGTTCGAAGACAACTCGCTTGCTTCTTCCTTCGAGGAATTGTAAGCGCATAGTCGATACCAGGTCTTAATATCTATTTGGAATTGAGCTTTGAATAACGGTTCCATTTGTCTCCTAAAACTTCTAGAATTTTGACTTTTTCGCAATCAATTGGTCACTTGAAATATAGATATAGGATTGTATCATAATAGGAAACTATCACGTGTTTCTATTATTTCGCAATATAAATATTTTTTTTTATAAAAAAAAAGAAATCTTAAATATTCTTTGATCAGTCTGAATGACTAATCCCAGCGAGGTATTTTTTTACAAAAACATGTATTGTGAAATAATACGAGATAATAGTTTCAAGAAAGAACTGGGAATTACGATACCAATCTTATAAAATTTCAAGTAAACGATTAATGCGAAAAATTCTAAAAGCACTAAAAGACAAATAGAATCGTTATTCACATCGAAAAAACATTCTTATTCGATATATAGATTTAAAAATAATT
>Ga0157363_1005559_pt1 | contig 11767 bp, 16 predicted proteins | sample AttsexASBM1_FD_111477 | JGI IMG/M metagenome (GOLD analysis project Ga0157363, IMG submission 111477) | Fungus gardens microbial communities from leaf cutter ant in Ribeirão Preto, State of São Paulo, Brazil - Atta sexdens ASBM1 | ecosystem: Host-associated > Fungi > Mycelium > Unclassified ...
AATTAATTACTATTTTTCTTAATTAGGTAATAATTGTAAGTAAATAGATATATATATATATATATATATATATATATATATATATATATATATATATATAAAATATATTTATATATATATTATATATATATATATATATATATATATATATATAAGATATATAAGAATTGTGTAAATACAGCTACATATCTATATCTGTATATCTATATCTGTATATCAATTGTAATTATGAATGTATATATTACACATATCATAAATTATAATATATAAATTTTTATAATCATATATTTATAATTTAAAAACCTAAAAATTCTATGAGCACAAGATTAATCACATATATTGTATAAATACATATATTGTATAAATAATAAATAACACATTAGTATTAGTGATAAAATGTGCATTATGTCATTATGACTTTTACGCTGATAGATGACTATAGTGAAAATTTGAGCAACATGTGGCAACACATACAAGTAAAACCGCGCAATTACATTGATCCTACCTCGTACTTATGGTCGCGGCGGTTTTCTGAAGTGATAACACTACGAGATGCCCACAATATCATTCACGTCGCAGAAAAAATTCCTATTAGCTTGATTTTATTTATCTGGATATTGCATATTATTTTTTGGTATTTACTAGCGGTGTACTTGGATAATGTTAACCCAGGAAAATTTGGCAGCGCAAAGCCCTGGTACTATTTATTCAAAGTAAATAAAGAATTTATAATTCTAATATATCATTACTCTTTAAATTATCTTATATAAGTGATATAGTGCGTAATAATATTCTCTATAAAGTCAGATTTCATATTTTATATTTTTGAAAGCATAATTAAATTTATATAATTTTTATAAGTAAATATAAATATATGTCGTAGAAACCTGTTTATGATGACACTGATTTAATTCTCCGAGGATCAACTAACTGGTCAGCAGTGGAGCACACACCATCATACATAAAGGTACAAATGATGTTAAAATCTAAAGTTTGGTCATGCACAGTCTTAATATTCTATTCAGCCAAAACGAAATAATCGTACAATGTCTCGAGATTGTATTTAAAACATCCTTGAATATAAGATCGGACTATAAATATCGCCATGTTTCTCAAGTACATACAAATACACATACAAATATTTGTAATATCTATTTGAAACTAATCATATGTAAAGTAAAAATGAATGCAGTATACATATAATTTTTATGATGTGTTAAATACCTAATACTTAATTTAAAAATAAAAGCAGTAATATATGATAATAAAAACATCATAATTAAAAACATTTACATTATTTTTAAGAGGGCGATTATTATTATTATTATATAATTTGTCATTTGAATCCAGAGAGAGACGGAAAATAATTCTTATAATACATTAATAATTATTTATATCTTAATTGACTATTTATCTTAGCTGAATCTTTGTATAATTTATTTATGTGAACAATAGCCATCTATTCGAGTGAGATGTGTTCGAAAGGAATTTGGTAGAATTGGCGAACGTATTACAGCTATAAACGATGTAACGATCGATTTTTATAATCAAGAATTCAGTGTTATTCTGGGTCATAATGGTGCCGGCAAAAGTTGTTTGTTAAAGATAATAATCGGTATATACGAAATTAATCACATGACTGACTTTGGCCTTCGAGAATGTTATTATGTAAAAACTTGTTATATGTACTTTTTATATGTAATAGGAATGTACAAACCAACTCATGGCCACGTTTACTTGGAAAATGAAAGTTCTATATATTCAATTGGTTATTGTCCGCAGGAAAATATATTGGTAAATTATTTGACAACGATTCAACATCTCTATATATTTGGTATGGTAAATATCTTTTGTTATTAAAAAACGATAGCGACAATTAATTTTTTATTTCAAGCATAAATGATACCAATCTAAAATGAATATTTTAATATTATAATTATTATTATTATTTAAAATATATAAAATTATATAAAATATCAAGTTATGTATCTTTCTAATTAAAATCTAAGTTTCTCTTATAAGCGTTTAAAATTTAGAATCAATAACGTCGGTTAAATTTACATATAAAAAATGTTAAATAAGTATATTGATCTAAATAAAAATCAGTTTGCTAATACTATGTTTCTAATTATCTGATTTGAAAGCAAACCGTTTGTTTTTTCTTCCTGGCTACCTACTAATTTACCATTCACTATTAGACAAGCTGAAGAGAAAAACATAATAATGCATTTACTTAACTAACATTGAAATAATATATGAAATAACAGTGGCGCAATATATTTCCACACACATTACGTGAGATTTAGATAGTGCTCAAGTTATCACAATATATATATATGCTTGAATCACAATATATATATATGCAATATATAAAAATTATAATATATATAAAAATTAACAGTAGCTCTTATTTATTTATTATTATTTATTAACCATATGTTTTATATTTTAAAAAACGTTATATATAAAAAAAACGTTATATAAAAAACGTTAAATATTAAATATAAAATTAAATTAGCAAATTATTTTAATTTTTTTTTATATTATTTATTTTTCTATCAGAAATGATTCTTCGATCATAAAATGAATATTTCAATTAGAACTGTTATTGGTTTTATTTATTTATTATACTCAAATACAATGTATTTATGTAATCAACGTATCGATATAATCAAAACTATTGTTAGAACTTTGATTATGTTAAAACAAATTTTAAGTGTTAGAGAAATGTGTTCAGTAAAGCAATTCTTATTTCAGATAAAAGGAATGACTTATGAGAATGCTTATAAGGAATCATTAAAGTTGTTAAAACAGTTGGATTTAGAGTATGTAAAGGATATGAAAATGAAATCTTGCTCCTTTGGTACGCAAAGAAGAATTTGTTTAGCAATGGCACTTATCGGTAATACTAAGGTATAACCATAATAAATTATAATAAATCCAAGAAATTAATGTTAAATTTTAACATTAATAAAATTAATGGCAATAAATAAAATAAATTGGAAAAATCACATTTAATTTATATTAATTCTGACAGATTCTCATTCTCGATGAACCTACATACAGCGTTGATCCTGAGCACAAAAGGCAAATATGGGATTTACTTTTAGTGAGTGATTTAAGCAGATAGCTTTAATATAAAAAATAAAAATTATGTAAAATATAAAATAATGCACAATGATATTTTGTAGGATATAAAAAGACATAAAACGATAATAATGGCAACGAATTCCATGGGACCTGCAGATTTTCTTGCTGATAGGATTGCTATTATTGCAAATGGAAAGATCGAATGTTACGGTTCAAAAATGTATCTGAATCGTCGATATGGTAAGGGTAACATCTGACATAACTTGTATATTAACAAAACTATAAGTTATATAAAATAAAATTAATTTGTTGATTAATATTAAAAAATTTTTTCATTTAATCAATTTTTATGTAAATTAATTTTTGTTATTATGTAATCGAACTTTTCTAAAATTATTTGCAACTAGGAATCGGTTATGTCTTGAGTTTATTGGTACAAGAAGATTGCAATGTGGAGCAAATTCGTACAGAAATACAAGAATTTTCAGGAGGTCCAATTAATCTTCGAAGCATGATGGGTTTAGTAATAAGATTTGATGTACCAAGGAATAGTCAATTCACCAAATTACTCCAACATTTAGAATTTAACAAAGAAAGATTAAAAATTGTGTCGATTGCACTAAGTGCTGCTAGCATCGAGGGTCAATTTCTTAGGTAATCACGTACTTTTTATTTTCAACGTTTATTTTCAATTTAAAATTATTAATTGACTGCTTATATATAAATATGAAAGCTAATATTTTCGTACATGTTTAATTAAGAAAGATTATTTTAATTTTTAATGATATAAAAATAGAAATTTAAAAAATTAGAAGGTTGGATGATATAAAATTGTTCTGTATTTAGAATAGTTTTAGAAAGCCAGTTTAAGGAACGCAATGTAAAATTACCTTATAATAAATACGAACTTATTGTGCAACAGAGACGACGGCACTTGTTACAAACAGGTAAAATTTTGATACATTGTTAACGTGTAAAATAGAAAATAAAGTAAATAACAATAAATGTATAAATAATTAAAAATTGTATAGCTATAATAACTTATGTAAAATAATCTAGTATGTAATTTTGCTATTTAATAATAGGTATATAATATTATAAATATGTAGATAATATTTTAAATTCCTAATCAAACTACGTTGATCTAAAATATAATTATCAGCTAAACCATGGAAGCGCTTGACTGGTGACGCTTTATGGCGGCAGCAAATTCTCGCAATGTTCTTTAAAAAATTATTACATATCTCTTCATTTTGGAAAATATACATATTTTTGGTAAATTTTTCGTTCTATCAGAAAAAGTATAACATATTATATTTTTATAACTAATCAAAATCATTTTAGATAATTTTAGCAATCATTACTCTCATCTTGGCCACTATAATCGCAGAATTGAGCAATTTCACATTCTTTGACACAACGTAAGTTAATCTTATTTGTTTTGTAAAGAAAGTGAAACCATTTTAGCATCATAATATATTGCTATTATACAAAAATTATTATTCTGACTTTTATTTTTATATATATAAAGTTTTTACTTCTTTATCAAGCTAATTAAATACTTAATTATTTCTTTAGCGAGAGAGTAATGAATCTGACAAGTTACATGGACAACAATTTTCACGTGCTATATTATGTGGCCGATGATAAATCTATGAAAGATTTTCTTGTAACATTATACGTTACTAGTCAAACCTATAGTGAGAAGCATAATTATCATATCTCTAAAGACATTCCCGCCTCGGATTTAATGGTGCAGCCTAACTTGCATTCTATAGAGGTATCAGAAAAAACATGTTCTATTTATGCGAAAATATTAATTTTTATAACAGTTTAGGGATCGTTACGTGATGTCTATCGACATGTACACAGATGGACGCATACAACTTATGTATTCGTCCACTGCAATACATAGTGGGCCAATTGCACTAAATTTACTACATAATGCGTTATTGCGTTATCATTGCGGCTCAGACAATTGTTGGATCAAATTGGCTAGTCGACCATTACTTCGTCCGGAGCAGGTAATATCTCTGATATTAATTAGTGAATTAAATTAGGCTGATTCTAAAAATATTGAGATATTTTTCATCACATTAATTATATATTTTTGGCTTACTTACTTTTTGCATATAAAATAAAAGGATTATTTATAGAATATTTTATAACTAAAATAAAAATGAAGAGGCATTAATGTTCAATAAAATGTTTGTATCATTACATAAAGATTATTTATTCAAATAAAAAAATAAGAACATTTTGTCCTTCACGCCTTAGTATACTTATACGATATATACGATATTTACAGTGGCAACGTTTATTGTTTCATCCACGCAGCGTACGAAACTGGGAAAACGCTGCTATAATAATAACTTTGCTCCTTCTTCTGCCCTGTATTGACATGGGTATACGAGAAAAAAATACACGTTCAAAAATGCTGCAAACTAATGCGATCGGTATGTCTACGCGAATATATTGGATCCCGACGTATATTATTGATTTCCTTTTGTATGCATTCTCCATAATATTCTTCGGAATTATTATTTTAAGTGTCTATCACCCCACGTTGCACTTCTCAAATTTAGAGATTGGTAAGAATTTTAAGATATGTTCATCTTTACTTATATTTCAGTTCTGTTTTGTCTTTTGTATTTTAAAATTTATTAAAAATCAATGTTTTTTTATATTTCGAAAATTTTGCAGTAAAACAGTCATACTATAACAAAACAATTAAACAAATATTTGTAGATATGTGTTACATAAAAATTCGAAGAAATCTAACATTGCCTATAATTAATCGATATTTCAGTTCAAATGCTAATAATATTTTTATGTTACGGAGGGTGCGCCATTCCATTAAGTTATTGCATACAACTTTTTACAAGAAAACCGGAAAATGTGTACCTAAGTGTGATACTGATCAATCTTGTGACCAGTTAGTAATTTAATAGATGGTTTAATTTTATATTACTATTTATATATGAAATTTATTGTAAAAAATAACATTTTATTGAATTCTTTATACAAAATATCTTTATAATTTTTATTTAACTATAGAATATGTTTTGCAGTATTATTGATAAACATCTCCGTTATATTTCCATTGATATTTCGAATGCTCAGCAGCGGTGTAAGACACACTCTTGAAATTCTTATACATATATTTCCACCATACATTCTAGCTTGTGCTTTAGGCAATTACATTATGCTGAATTTATATAACAGACAGTGCAGTTATTTTAATACTTGCGATACAGAATTTTATATTGAAGATCCATGTTGTCGTAAGCTTTAAAAAATTATCGTTATCGTAACAAATTATTATTTCTGCTAAACAACATTGACTTGATGTTTCAGAAAATTGTAAAGGCAAAGATTGTTACAAACACTTGGATATAATGCTGATTAAACAATCCAATTTTGAGTATAATCATTCGATCTCAGACGATATACTTTTAATGGTATCCCAAATGTTCGCCTTTTTTATACTGCTGGAAATTTTTGAAGAAAAAAATCGTAGAAAATGGTATAGTTATTTTATGCCTCCTAAAAAAGATGATGATATTTTAGAGTCGGAAGTTATACAAGAAAAGAAGCAAGTCGAAGAATATATGAAACGTAAAAAAGACAATATAAGAATAAAAATTAAAATCTGCATTTATATTATACTATAAAGCTTATAAATTTAAAACGCATAAATTTCATTGCATATGTAGATTATGACGAAACAAAATTGCTTCCACCACGAGTTGCTCTCGTTGTCCAAAATTTAACAAAAGAATACGGTAAAAAAGTGGCAGTTCAAGGAATCAATTTTAGTGTGAGCGAGTTTATGTAATTTTAATTAAGAAATTTGTTTTTATATATTTTCCTTTTTATTAGTGTATATTGCAATATTAAATACAGATATCTTATTTAGATCCACAATCAAGAGTGTTTTGGTTTGTTAGGATTTAATGATGCGGGAAAATCAACAATATACAAAGCGCTGGTAGGTCAAATAAAAATGTCAGCTGGAAAAGCAGTGATATATGAATACGAGTTCACAAGAAATCAAGACATGGTGAATATAATTTTATTATTTTTTAAAAAGTAATAAAGTTGATATAAGCATATCATTAGGCGTTTAAGAAACATGTAATTCTTTTGTGGCTAGCATTTTATAATAGTGAACTTTCTATTTACTTTTATATAAACCATTAGAAAGATTTTAATTTTCTTATATAATAATATTTGTATTTACACATATATATATATATATATATATAAAAGTTTACATATTTTAAATTCAAGTTTGTAGGTATGATAGGATACTGTCCACAAATTAACGGACTAAGTGATTTTATGACTGGAAGACAATACTTGCAACTTCACGCAGCACTTCGCGGTGTTCCATATGAAAGTATCAATGAAGAAGTAAATAAATGGCTTGATGTATTAGGTAAAAATATAATTAAAAAATAAACAAATTGAAAATTTCTTGCATTGTTTAAAATAATTCAAAGTATATTAATACTAAATAATCTTTAATAATAAAATTCAATTGTAGATATGTTGGACTTTGAGAATATGAAAATTGCTCGCTATCCTTGGGGAATTCAAAGAAAACTTTGCATACTGCAAAGTCTTACCGGCGATTTACCGATGGTATTTATGGACGAGCCTTCCGCTGGGATTGACATAATGACTAGACACGCAATCTGCGAAATTTTGCATCAGATACGGGAGATGGGAAGATCTATATTAATCACTACGCATAGGTTAATTCATACAAGCTTAATTAAGTAAAATACATATTAGATTCGATTTTGAATTTCAGCATGCGAGAAGCAGAAGCGATGTGTTTGCGCGTTGGTATTTTAGTTAACGGCCAATTTATTGCAATTGGATCTTGCGAATATTTAAAGGCAAAATTTGGCCGGAATTTTATATTAAATATTAAAATAGTACCAGGATACTTGTTTACAAATCTTGAAAAGATTAAGAAAATCATTAACGAGACTTTTCCAACAATAAGATTTAAAGACAGTTACTTGGTAAATGGAACTAATTTTATATTATTCGATAATTTGAATGATTCAAATATGTTTATAAGATTTTGATACAGTATAAACTAGGAAAGAAATTTATAAATGTAATAATTTTTCATCACGGCAGGGTGTTCTTAAATACGAATTGGAGAGTGGAATTTCCTACAGCTATGTGTTTGATAAACTCGAAAAGCTAAGACAGAGATATGTGTGGATTATAGATTACTCGGTTACTCAGCCATCAATGGATGAAGTATTCTTAATTTTAGCAAAGAAGCAAAGGGAATCTCATAAGAAGTTAACATTTTACGAAAGACTACGTTCTTGGATTATAAGTATATGTAACAAATATAAATAAATTTTGTTATCAGTTCTTTGTTGTAGCAGTTCTTTGTTAGCATATAATGTTTTTATTACTGTTTTTATTACTGCATAAATTATTTGTATATTTTGTGCTTGTTTGAGCAATATTAGTATTCATTTTAAATTTTATCCAGTAATATTATCTATTGGAATACATTACATTATGAATTCAACACTCGATATTAACATATACTTACTCGTATGAAGTTTTATTTGCAAATATTAATATTTTCAATATAATTATAACTAGTTAAGTATACAAAAAAATAAATAAAAGTACAATAAAATTGATCACTGTTTTCTGACGATTAATGATAATATATGTATAACAAGTCTCTACTTTTTATTTGATTTTAATTAAATCGTACATCTATATATTCAAAGTAAATACTAGTTGCTAGTATCCATTATTCATTGCACTTAATATATTTATTAATTCAACGTACTAAATATAACAAATATAAAATTGTAAATGAATAAAACTGTACATTCGATGAAATAATTCGTGTTTATGTACATACATATTGTTCAAAGAAAGTGATGTTGACAACCAGATTTACAATACTAAAAACTACCTCACCGATGATCGTTATGTCAGTATTCTACAATTATCCTCGAGATTTATCAAGCCTTCTCAAGCACGAATTATTATTCATCCACAATTATAGTATTATTCAATACTTTGTTGATGTTTAATTTATTTTGATAAGATTATATAAGGTTATAAAGAACATTTTGCATTTTTCCTTAATAAAAATTAATTATAATTATAAAAAATATATATTAGAGAAGAAATTCTTCGCTTTCCCCCTATGTTACAATGATGCATTTAGGAAACCCAGAAATGTTACTTTGCAGCTTACCGATTACTGATAAATTACCAATTGTAACTGAAATATATTTCTTTAATATCTACAATGTTTATATTTATGTTTTATGTAATATATTTAGATTAAATTCTAAATTTTGCAGGATGAAGCACAAGGAGAAGATGTCGTATTTATTAACAATAAATAAAAATATTATCTCACATTTATAAATTATTTAAAGTTAAAATTATATTTAGCTAAATTTAGATAAATTTTTACATATATTCAAAATAAAATATAAAATATATACATCTAACGTAATAAATAATAAATCGAATTATCTGCATTAAAGCTGCTTACATAGATATTTGTAAATTATTTAAACACGTTGTATTGTGACTCTTTTGCGCCTTTCCAATAAATGATTAATCGCAACACAGAGATTGTGGCGTGGCAATGTACTTCTATCATAAACATTGTTAATAGTATTATATAAAACGCGACTATCGATCACGCGTGTGTCTCGAGTGACGTTCAGTCATCCTCTTCCTCTTTCGCTCGAAGAAAAGTATGATAATGCATGAAAGTATATTCCAGTGCCGAGACACGCGCCCATTTACGCGATTGTAAATAAATGAGGCACATTGTTATCTCTTAACAGTGAATTGTTCGACCGAGCGCGTATTAATCGGCCCAACCTTTGAACCGCACAAGAGAGAAGTCTCCCTGCGAAAAATCTATTCCCCTCGCCTCCCACTCGTAGCGATAAAGCAACCCATCAACCCTTCGTCGTTCCGACCACTTAGACACCCGTGCGTGCACCGTGACGTCGATTATACCGGTCATTAAATCTTGATGCGACTAGGAACCGCATCGAGGCCGGCAACACCTGACGCGGCCTCTAATCGAAAGGAGACAATCGCGACCGAGTCACGGAAGGAGGCACGACAATGTAATTACGAGCTGTAATGACACGAAATCTGGATATTAATGGCACCGACACTCCGTAGTCAAGTCTATCTTTGTGTCGAAAATCACGAACAAAATTTAATTTGCTTAAATCTCACTGTCTTCTTCGAGACATCGCGCGAGGAAATAAATCTCCACGAAATTCTCAACATAATCATAGAGCAACATCGCAATTCAGCTGTTTGCGTCATAATAATAGTCTGTGCGATCAAAGTAATTTTTTCACTATTGTAAAGTCGCTTCGATAATATTTCTTTTTTTCTGACGACGTTTTATCTCTCCATCTATGTATTCTTTATGATACTTTATGTAATATTTGACATTCTCGGAAACTACTTATTACATAAGAAACAAAGGAATATGAATTGGTTCTAAAAATACGTAAAACATTTCTTAGATATTCGTCTTTGTTTAAGGAAAAATATCGTCATCATATTAAGCATCGCTTTTCCCCTCAATAATATCATAACATTCGTTAATTAATGCTACTTATTGATAGACACGGAAAAACGATTTTACTAAAGTATCTAAAACTAAACTAAAATTATATAACTAAATATATAGATCTGAAAATAATTTTGCTTGGATTATCAAAATAATTATGTATAACGCTTAAAACTGGTTAGAATGTTAAAACTTTTTGCAGCATTGCCATCAATATTTAAACGTTCTACATAATTATTTTAATGATCCAACAAAATACTTACTTTCAGATTCTGTTCTATCTAAATTTTTTATATTTCCAAAATCATTCGCGATATAAATAAAACCGAAGTAATAAGCAATTAATTAATTTTGTGTGTGTGTGTGTGTGTGTGTGTGTGTGTGTGTGTGTGTGTGTGTGTGTGTGTATACAGCTGTGCGCGATTATGTGTCATGAACATTATCTTTTCTTTCTCGTGGCTGAGAAAGAAGAAGAGACAGAATGACCTGTCGGTCTATCCCCGATAACAGCGGGAATGATAAAACTGAATCGTAAATACGGCATGTAATTCCCGCCGTGCAAAAGTATATAAATCAGGGATGTAATTTCCATACAGATGGTCCCGACGAAGAATCTAAAGATCTTATTTCATTGCATACCCTACAAGCGGATATGTTGATAACATTATAAATAGTATAAGATCAGAATTATAAAAAACATTTTGTTAAACCGCAGATAATTCATCGTATTAATAATTATAGTTCTGTTCAATCGAGGAAGAAGTGTAGAAGAATCGAAGGGAGAGTGCCGTCTTTCTCGAATAGAATCGGTATCTTTCGGAAGCAACGAGCTAATCTCTTCTTGTGCAACAAAAATGAAGCGGTGCCTGCGGCGAAGTTAATTAGCAAAAATCACGAGGGAGCAGATAAGACAGTTTCCACCTCTTTTTCTATCTTTCTTTGCTTTTCTATCTCTTTCGTTCTCTTTCTCTAGAACCTCTCGTCGCTCTTCTTCCCCCTCTTCCCTCCCATTCTAACTCACACACATACATACACACACACACACACACACACACACACACA
>Ga0157363_1005560_pt1 | contig 11767 bp, 4 predicted proteins | sample AttsexASBM1_FD_111477 | JGI IMG/M metagenome (GOLD analysis project Ga0157363, IMG submission 111477) | Fungus gardens microbial communities from leaf cutter ant in Ribeirão Preto, State of São Paulo, Brazil - Atta sexdens ASBM1 | ecosystem: Host-associated > Fungi > Mycelium > Unclassified ...
TTCAATTTTCCTTCAGTTCGCTTTGAGTCCAAATTCTGTCTGTTTCCCGTATTTTTATTTTCTACCATTCCCTAGCAGACATGACAAAACATCGATTCGTCGTTTATGCGTGTCAGTCGTACTATCGATATATTCTATCGCGTTAGTAACAGTTAATAAGTGAATCAAAGAGTGTTCGAGGATTTTGTTCACAGAAACGATACATGCTTCCATTGTATCCTCATCGTCATCATCATCGGTGATGGGAAGGCTCAGTGTGTCGCGACAGCAAGATCCGCTACGAAGCCTCACGGGCATGTCAGCCGTGTTGTTTCGAGGTGCTTGGTATATTCGGATCCTGCCCGCTTTTGGTAGAATGATCTGCAACATGAGGCTTTAAGCAATCCCAAAATTCCCTTTCAAAAGGATAACATTACATGGGCATTAAAACTATAACACCGAAAAGAGCAAAAAATAACATTTCTTTTTCCAGAATAAAAAACGCCAAGCTTTATTCTAATACTCTGCTTGCAAAAACTGGTTTTTGCTGAAATATCTAAAAATTTTTTATCTACATGCGGAAAGAAATGTTTTTGTTAAAGTATCAAAAATTTAATTAGATGCAGATCTAAAAATAATTTTGTTAGTTCAAAATAATTACGTAGAACGTTCAAGGTGATTGTCAGCATATTAACCTTTTTTACAGCATTGCTTATTATGCTTCAGCCTAATAAAATTATTTGTTTATATTTAGCTACATTTTTAGGCACTTCAGCGTTTATTTCATGTATAGATACAGATTTGAAAATAATTTTGTTAAACTAAAATAATTATTTAAAATATTCAAACTGGTTGCTGAAATGTCAAACTATTTTGCGATATTGATCATCATACTTATTTGAGTTTCTTACATAATTATTTTGATGGTTAAATAAAATTATTTTTAGATTATTCTTTTTGTGCAATAAATCAGTAGATAGTGCATGCCCGAGCCAGACACAAGACAAAGCAAAAAATATTTTCTTTGTCTGCTTCTTATTATTTACAATTCCTCTGTTCGAGGCCATGAATGATAAAAGAATATAGTTGACTTGATACCTGTGTGAGTGGATAGTTCCTCGAAACGATCCGATAAATCAGAAAGGCCAGTCTCGGCGTGTCGACCAAGGATATTCGGTAACGCATTCCTTCTCCCGGTTCTTCCGGTCGACAGAAACTCCTTCGAGTTGTCGCCGTTCTCGTAGGAACCGCCTGGTGTGACCGAGCCGCTCGTCGCACTGCTCGTACCCTTGTCACCAGGCCCGTCCCCGATTTCCTCGGGGCCTACCTCCGCTCTTCTCGGCGTCAGCATTCTCAGTACTGTAAAGATACGCCAAATCCTGTGTTTGTGCTCGACGCTCCATAATTCGCGCATTTCGAACGTGCACTCCGCAATTCTTTGATTTAGCAAAATAATTCTGTTAATATTCGAAATCTTCGATAAAGCTTCATTTGATCGATTTTATTAGTCTTCTATAGCTTTTTATCGATTATATCTTAATACAAAAGGACTCTGCATTAATTATATGGAAAATCGGATCCCGATTAAATGAATCAATTTTCATATAATCTAATGTTATAGTGAATAAAACATGTTATAAGATATCTTTTCTCATGTCTAGGATATCTTTTGTTCATCACATTATAAGCTACGTCATATTTGAAAACTAATTCATTTTATCGGGATTTAATTTTCCATATAATTATTGCGGAGTTCTTTACATTCTATTCAATCTGTTGTCTCACGTAACTTAGATAAACGTGATTAGAATTGTAATGCTTAATTTTTAATACTGTTATTTGTCTCTTCATTAATATGTAGTTGCACTTTACATTGAAAGAAGATAAAAATATTCGTGATATATTTAATCGATATCTTATCTAATTAAGAAATCATAAATAACATTCAATAAAAACGAAAAGAAAGAAGCAGAATAGCTAACGATTTCATGTATCAATGTTGCGGATAGAGAATTAATAAGGTTGCTAATTAAGTTTCAATGACCTAGAATTATTAATTAAATTTCGCAGAATATAGCAGCTTACGGTTCGAAAAGGCTTTCAAAAGCTTTGAAATATGATGCTAAAGACAGCTGAAATTTATAGCAATAGATATAGCACAAGCATTCGACTATACATTTTCTGATACATAGGATTATAAACATACCTACGTTGAAATATAAAGGCATGCAGTTAATTAAAGATATATAATTTCTTAATTAATTATAGGGCTTGATTATTATGATTTCATTATCATCACAATCGTATCGAACAAATTTTAGCTTTCGAATAATTAACTCTCTGGAGATGTCAAAATCTATAACACAATTACTGACATTGAGTCTATGAAACCCATTTAATTTATATTAGGTATTGAAAAGTATTTCAATAAGCCAAAATGACGTAACTCGAATGTGCGCATGTACATACTAAGTTTATTTTAATAACAATAATTCAAATTTGCAGATGCAACATAAAAAAATATAATTGAATGTGTTTAATCGACTCACTTAGCTTTGGAGATAATAAAAACTATAGGAGAATTTATAAAACCTATAAGGATACAAAGATCGCTTTTATGAGCACCACAACTTATATCTTCAATAATTATATAAATTATTATTTCAGTAAAAGCTATGAGCAAACATGATATATGCGCACCACATCTAATTTAACATCACAAATTTTTTGTTGTATTGTATATACAGTTCATATCTATGTCACGACAATAGTTTAATTTGATAATTACATCGTGGAATTTTAATTATACTTCGCACTTTATAGCACAAATACACGCGAAATCGATCGTAAGAGAGCACAGTATTGCGCAGTTCGAAAATAGAGGCCTTTTTATGCATATTGTACACACTGAATAATGAGAGATACATTGCAGTATCTCTATGCTTTAACTCGGTATTAAAATGATTAAAACATCGTTAGACGCCAATTGTAGTTACAATGTTTATCACGAAACTAACAATTTATCTCCTCGTTGCTTCGAGGGAGAATTCTCGATATTAATTCCGTTTTCACGAATGACTTTTATAATCTGCGCTGTACAAATACATACGTACTAGGATATGGTCAACATGACACTACAAATATTTTGAAGCATTCTCTGATTGGTCCATTCCTAAAATTTTTTTCCGATGGGTCAATCAAATGATTCAATGCATTCGTAGTGAAAATTGAATAAAAATTGACGCTTTTTCAATACTGGCTCAATTTTCACTCTTTATAGTGAGATTCCACTCCAAAAAATATAAAAAATACAAGATAAATTTCAGGCAATATCGAAATTATATCAAGACCGAATAACATATTTAAATTCTCTATGTTAAATAAAAAGGTAGCTTTTATGAAAAAATCGATATCGGCGAATGTGATTGCGTCGCGAAACTCCTCATTTCGCGGGGTTGCGAATTGATTCTCCACGAGCACTCACCTACATAGATGCCTCACCGACGATCTGAAAGATTTCTTTGCTAAAGAGTGACTAGTCTATGTATATACAGCCGAAACGACGAACAACTAATCTAAAGTGTCACCTTCTTCGTAAATCGGCGCGGCGCGGCGATTGCGAAAAGCCATCGAAAACATTATCAGTTGCTTCGAGAGGTTTGTACGGTTCGTATTCCATATCTATAAAATTCCGGAATCATGTAATATTCGCGATAATCATCATCGACCGTGGCTCACGAAGATCGTGACGTACGTTGCGCGAAATTGCCGCCTCGAAAAAAAAATCAACAGAGGAAGAGTCCGAGACACCGTCGGCGTCTAATCTTACTTGCATATAACTGTAGCTGACAAGAAAATAAATACGTACGATTATTCTCGTCCATGAACGTCAATTATCTCAGAAACGATTTTTTTTTTAATGTCGGAAATTTGATCAAACATCATCTCTGTTTTATCATTTTTTTTCAATAGTAAAACTTTTGATAAATTTTGCCATGAGGATTTTGCTGAAATTTATTCGAAATTAATTGGAGAAATGTTTGTTAACGCGCTTTAGGAGCTTGATATTTAAAGATATTTGAAAAATTAAAGACATTTGTAAGTTTATATGGCAGGAACAATTATTAATATTTCGAATAATTATTTTCAAATCCATCGAAGATTTTTAAATGAAGGAAAAAGTAATAAATTCTGAGATACTATATGTATTTAAAGATATAAGTATTGATGTGTCTTTTGTATTTTTTGTTTTAACCTTAGCTAACGCCAAAATCTATATCATTGTTACTAATGCTGAGTCTGTAAAATTCATTTATAGTGTTAAAAATTTCCGGCCAACATATAATTTTGCGATAATGTTTACGTCAATCTATTTTTCAATTTATAAGTAAACATTAAATTCTTAATATAAACAACTTAAAAACACAATATTTTAAATACTAGAATATATTAAATACTTATTGTATATTAAATCCTTTATAAAAATTCTTTATTTAAGAAATCCAATAAAATTACTAATTGATTGGAAATTTTTAGCAATCATTGTGTGCTAACTAAAAGAATCTAATTAATTTCAAGAATCCAAAATAGCATGTGACTCGTATAAAAAGGAATGAATAAGTATATGTTAATAAAAACAATCCACATTTACAGATATAAGATAAGGAAAATTGAATCATTTAACATTTTAGAAGAAATTTATAATTGAGTGATTCCAATAGACTCATCATCAGCTCCTGTTTAAATAAAAACATTTCGAACAGTACAGAATTATAGTTGCATTAATTTTCGTTAATATACCTTAAGCACGTAATTTACATCATTGATATGCGGAATATTTCGATACAGGCGATTCAAGTATGTTTTCCAGTGCAAAATCTTTCCGTGCTGATAACCACAAATTGCGAAGAGAATTTAAATAAAACTTGCTTGCCACATTTGCGAAAAATGTGACGACTATACAAGCGGATTAACAATTTTGTTAACCGTTTTTCTCGAGCTGTAACATGCATTTTAATTTACTCTTATCTTCACCCATTACTTTAGCATGCTGTTTGTGGCGTATTTTGAATAATAAAGGCGATATATTATATAATGATAAGTTGAAGCAAAATGAGCTTTGCGAAATTACTGATCGATACGAAAATGTAGCCAATTCACGAGGATCAAGTTAATTGCTTGAGAGAACGCGCTACAACTCAGCTAGATACAGCGATTGTGATTAAAACATATACAGCACGTCTTTGAGAATGCGCATGACGAAACAGAAATTTCGCGAAGTAAATAACATAGATATATCGCATCGCGGATGAAAATCGATAAAACCGTCATCGCAGGCTTTCGTTTTATCTCAAAACTTACCATATCTCATTTTCGCTATTTTAATTTGCTCCACAAAGATTATTATTATGTTGGCACAAACACCGAGCGTGTTGCGGAAGATAATTCCAACACGAATGTATCGTGCGTTAATATCCAGCTTATTTGTATACCATTTCCAAATAATTAAACACATCGTGTTTGTACACCAGACGTATTCGTTGATACGTGTACAGTTGGCAGCTTACTGGGCGTATTGCGTCTCGTTTAATGTCGCTTCTTAATAATGATTATTCATGCTTTCAAAATAATGAATACAAATTGTTCTACATCGCATTTAAAAATAATTTTAAAAATTTAACGACGGTTCAAAATCTAGATTAAAAATTATTTCAATAAAAAATTATATTATTTTTATCTATGCTTCAAAATGGAAATGCATGAAAATGTATTATAAAATAATAACAAAAATCTCAATTTTTTTGTATAAGTTTTAGATATTCGATTTAAGATGATTTATGTAAAGTTTTATTGCGAGGCACAGATTAGTCTGTAAATAAATAAAATTTATTTATTATATTTGTTCATTTACAGAATAATCTCTGCATCGCAATAAAATTTTATACAAATCATTTTAAATACTTAAAGTTTTTATATAAAGACTAAAATTTTTATAAATTTTTTAAATTATAGTAATAAAAAAAATAACAAATAAAATAAATAAACTATAAAACGTATTATTCAATAAAAATAAAATATTATAGACACAACATTTTTATGTGTATATAGTTTATTTAAAGTATAAATATTAACGCATTTGTAAAATGAGTGTAATACATTTTTAATAGTCACCTGGGAATAGTCATCTGGAACGTTTTCCCAGCGACGAAAAAATACGAATTGTTAAATATTGTTTCAGATATTTTTTAACACTCTCTTCTCTTTCTTTTTTAATAATTATTCTTTATGATCTCTAAATAGGCAATTCTATCAAAAACTCGCAAAAAAGCGTTATATTATTTAAAATCTTTATTTTTTAAAAATAAATATATACTATCATAATATTATTTCATGTGCTCCATTTAATGATTAATTTAATTAAATTTCTATTTACTTTTTTCAGAAAATTGTGATTAGATCCATAATGTTCTCGAATACTACTAATAAAAAAATTAAATACAAATAAATAGGAAAACAATCAATAATATACAATATATTATTAATAATAATCATTCTAATTGGAATATAAAAAACACTCCCGATGAGATCGTTTAGATAAAAAACACCAGTGACTATTCCCGAGTTAAATCACGCTACCAATTCAATTAGTCAGTCTCCAAGGTAAATCGTTTCCGCAGTGTTCTACGTCGAAAAATAACTCGCGAAGGCCAAGAAAAATTAGTCAAATTAGTTGGGTTAGTTCAGATGATTTGACTGGATTAGTTGATATGTTACGAGCACGAGATCAATAAATGATACCTTTTGCACGTGTAAGCTTCCTTCGATATCCCTTGCGCGACGCATAGCCGGAAGTAGCAAAGCAATCTGCCGCCGCGGCGAGGAACAGTCGCTGCCGCGAGGAACTGCCGCCGCCGTCGTCGGGCAGTACTTTGCGCAGCTTCACCTAATCGTTTTCATCATATTACAAACTACTCCTATCATTGAAAATCTACACGATGTCGGAAACCTGGACGAATCAGACAAAGCAGCGTCGCGAGTTCGGCTTGCAAATGTGCCAAGATACGTATACCTGTGGGAAAATTCTTTGTCCGTTCTTTTCTATGCGAGAACAAAAGGTACATCCCGGAAATCACGAGCCACTGCAACTTCAACGATGCAATTTCAACTATGCGAATTTTTCTGAAGACAACAAAGGCTTGTTTCTGCAGGTCATCTGATCAAAAATATAAAAATACTTTTTAAAAAATAAATTAAAGATTAATAATTCGATGTATAAAATAAATATACATATAATAGAAACAGAATATTTATAGAATATATTTAAATATATTCGCCACAAAGAACTCCAAAATGAAGCAAATTAATAAATATACAATAATACTATAACTAAAATTAATATACAAATAATACTATAACTATTCAGATGAGACTAAGAGTTTTTATTAATTGTATAAAATAATTTTAATCGATGTAGGTAATCGAGTTTTTTGTCATTCTTTCTGCTGCCATCAATAATCTACAAAAGTGATTATATAATATATCACGAATAGATTGCAATGAATTTACTAATACAAATTGTAATACAAGATAGACAAAATCAAGATCTTACATCAGTGTATCCATGAACTTAATGTATTCATATTTAACATCATTGCAGAAAATGATATTTCAATGATAGACTATACAAAATAATAGACTATGAAATAATAGACTATGACGATAGCCAATGGATTACGAAAATAACTAATAAATCGCAATTAAATGCAAATCATCATGTAGAATCAGAGAAATTAAGCGGTTTTATTATGAAGAATAAAATGTTTTCAGAGATATATTTATATATAAAAAACACACGATATATAAATATTTCTTTAATTATTAATTAAATACATTTAATTAAATTTATTGAAAAACAAAGGAGAATGATATTTTGCCCGAATCATGATGTAAATATTCGAAAGGGATTAGATTTTTCGGACTTCATTTTTAAAGTTCACATACACATATATATCTTCACGTCGCAGATTTAATCCTGCAAAAACGTGGAATGCATTTCCGTAAACTGCGCGTCCAACCTTGGAAGATAATATCGTAAAACAACACATGTTGAGAGAATATAGCGCGGCACGTATACATAATCGCGTAGGTGCTTTATATTCATTCATGATTCATACATCTACCCAAAGCTCCCGGTTGCACATGATAAAACTGTTTACAATGTCGAACCTGGAAATGCCGCAGACGCAATCCCGGAAATCCGTGACAGAAAAAAAAATTGAATAACATAAACAAAAGAGCTAAATAAGTTCATCAAGATAACGACTTGACAACTTTAGAAGGTAACGAACGATAAGATAATCACTTCTTCGATCTTTGTTTCTAGCGAATTTCCTCAAAGAAATTTTCCGACGTCTCAACTTGAAAATTTTTCTAAACGTTTGAAACCATAAAAGTTTTCCCCATCGTGAAGAAACAATTATATAAATAAAAAAGATTATTATTTCGAGAGCCCTGTTATATATGTTCAATTAGAACAAAATTCCCTTGGCATTGTATTTTGTTACAAATTCTACGAAGAAATTTTTTAAATCAATTTTCTAATGTTTTTTTTTCTTTAATTTTAATTTTGTATCTGTTAAATAATAGGAGTATGTAGGAAGTTTTTCCGAAGTATTCACAAATTTAGCTAGAGAAATACAGATTTAAAAAACATGTTGTTGAGCAATCAAAATAATTACATAAGGTCTCAAACATGATGAGCACTATTGCAAAAAGTTTTGACATTCCAACAATAAGTTTGAACATCCTACATAATTATTTTGATCCAACAAAATTATTTTTAGATTCATATCTATATCTAAATTTTTTTAGATATAGATATGATTTTCAGTAAAACCATTCTTTTCGTATAGAGCGATCAATAACCTGTCAAAAACACAATTTTATGATATCCCTGAGATAAATGTCAGTATATAAAAAGAATAGTTTTGAAGTATTAAAAAATTTAGTTAGATACAAATCTAAAAATAATTTTAGTCCTTCAAAATAATTAGGTATTAGAATATTAAAATTTTTTTAGGCATTATTCGTTAAACTCGAGTGTCTTATATAATGTTTTTTTATAGTTCTATTAAATTATTTGCAGATCTGTGTCTATCTAAATTTTTAGATATTCTAAAACAACGTTACTTCCGTGTATTTTTAAAATATTGGAAAAGAATGTGATGAAGGCAAAAAATAATCTTGAATATGTTTTGCGCAAAAAAGAATATTCATATCTTAATACAAGATACACATTTCTACAGATTAAAACGTGTATTAACCAAAGAATCAAAAGTACAAACATGCATTCGCTTATATTCAATAAAATAGACGAATAAAGGAAAACTAGAAGACGCACATCACAAAGAAAAATATCTAATATAAATCAACGTTCCGCTTCGACATTATAACAAACTTATATAATTAGAGACGCGATAATACTTCCGTTATTTAAAATTATAAATACAGCAACACACACAAAGATATTTATACGAGGTCTCGCTTCACCACTTCAATATATATCTTACATGATTATGCAGATTTCTATATGAATACTTATGCCAAAATTAATCTGAATTTTAAATTTCAAGAAAAAAAAAAATTAATAGTTCTAAAAGGTGTTTTTTATGTTCCACAAAACATAAATTATTATGCCAAATTTATTCTAAATAATATTTTAATAAGCTAATAAGTGCAAAACATGAGGAAATATTGTATAAATAAATATAATTTTATTGTTTCCATCGATAAAATAAAAAAATTAAAGGGAACGCGCTCTTTTCTATTTGTAAAAGATACGGCCTTGGAAAATTGGCTTGAAAATTTTCAAATATCTGAAATTTTTCTCCGAATATCTTTGAGGTAAATTTTATTTTTACCACATTATTTGAAATCAGATTGGAAATTTAGATCATACTAGTCTTCACAAATACTATCCAATGATATCCACAACTGAAAAAAATGATTTTGCTGAAATATCTAAAAATTTATCTAAATACAGATCTAAAAATAATTTTGCACCATCAAAATAATTATGTAAGAACTAGAATATTAAAATTTTTTACAGCATTGAGATCATCATGCTTGAGATTCCTACGTAATTATCTTGATGGTCCAATAAAATTATTTTCAAATCTGTAATTATATATAACAAAATTTTTTAATACTTCAGCAAAATGATTATTTTTGTGTAGAAAAGATCGGGAGATGTGCGTATCGCAAAAACTTATTACAAATAAAGCAATCTGTTGATCAACTAGAATTCAGCTAGAAGGATTGCACGTCACTGTGTGCAGCAACCTCGATATTGCACGTCATTTATTCGACGATGACCAAATTGAGATCCGCTTTCGATCAGAGACAAAGGATCATCTTTTAGGAATATTAAGATGTAACACGTCACTCGATAACTATATATCGGATCATGACATCAAAGGCGACGTAAACGAAAACAAAATCAAATAATAATTTTTTTCTTTGGAATAAATGCATTTCTTTCCACGTTGCGCTTATAATTAATTATTTAAAAGTTAAAAATTAATATTCTTGAGATGTCTTCTTACAAAATTTTTCTTATCGAGAGATGGATTTATCTATCTCAAAATATATGTAAGAGGTTGCACGTAGCTCCTCGTTCCTTTTCTGATGTCATTTCTATTCAACATAGTTAATGATGGATTAACATTATGACATCTCTTGAGAAAAAATATTTTATAATTAGTTTTAGATGTATTTTATCGTCGATCATACACGGAAGCTCTCGTAACATTCATATTTCTCTGTAATTTTATTTCTTCTTCATTTATCAGCATTTATAAAATAATTGTTCTTTATTTGAACAAAAAAATGGAGAAAACATGGATACTCGCGCTATTTTTAGCAGGTCAGATGGGTGATATGTGTATTTTCATCGCAACGAGAGAGCAAAGTTCCTAAAATGCCGTCACTGTAAAGAGAGCGGTATAGATAATTGGCAAATCAGCCCTTTATTTACGAGTTGCATATGTAAAATTGCGCAACAGCAATAAAGATACTAATTGGGATCGTAGTGCGTGGGCGAAAAATAAAATCATCGTCTACAATCGTTAGTACAACATCGTTACGTCCGCATAAATGACGTAGTCACTGACGTGGCAAGCGTCTCTGGCGTAATATATCTAAAATTGCACAACTTTAATTGGCAGATGCAAGTATTTGAAGTGGGCTAATAAGAATTTCTCGTAACTTTATTTCGCTTCAAAATTCAATACGATATGATGCCCAAAGGGAAGACTTTCAAGGTACATACAATATTAGACATAATTATAGAGAATTGGAAGTGAAAAACATGAATAACGAATTCGGAACAGGAATATACACTTTTTTTTACATTAAAAAAACATATCATTCCTTAATTTTAAAAGTAATACTATAAAAAATTAAGTTTTTCAGAAAAAAGAAAAATTTTTTAAATTAAATTAATGACTAATTAAACAATAAAAATAATGTACTCTTAAAAACATGATCAAATGTCATTTTGTCATTTTCATTTTACAAGCCTTAAAAAATTCTTTCGTCGTTGACGATTACTTTAATATCTTAAAATTATAACAAAAAAAATCGAGATAATTCATAAAAAAATAACATAACTCGAATATCATCAAGAGTTTAGATTTATCAGATCAGATGAAATAATTAAATTAAAAATAAAAACTTTTTTCGTTTTTAAACTTTGATCATCAAAACTGATAATAATAATAATCCGAAA
>Ga0157363_1005561_pt1 | contig 11764 bp, 8 predicted proteins | sample AttsexASBM1_FD_111477 | JGI IMG/M metagenome (GOLD analysis project Ga0157363, IMG submission 111477) | Fungus gardens microbial communities from leaf cutter ant in Ribeirão Preto, State of São Paulo, Brazil - Atta sexdens ASBM1 | ecosystem: Host-associated > Fungi > Mycelium > Unclassified ...
GGTTATGTTGACAGATGCCCAAGTTTATTGTATGACGTCTATGATCTATTTATTTCGACCACCACTTACCGCTAAAGCCATCTATAGGAAAACGGCGGAAGCAAAGTTGTACACCTAATAGATTGGAGATTCGATGTTGACAAACATCGTTCTTGTACTGGTTACATTTTTCTGATGTCTGACAGAGAAATTTTCTGGGCAAGCAAGCAGCAACATACACATTGTCAAGTATCGAGGCGGAGTATATGGCTCTCTCGGCTGCAGTACAAGAGGCGTTATGTGACTTAATTTGAATGGGACTAGAACTAAGAATAAAACAATAAACATTGGATGCGACAATCAAAATACCCTGAAACTCGCTAAAACTGATGGATATAGAGCAAGATATAGATGTGCGACACCATTATATTCGTGAGAAGGTTTCAAATGTAATCATGGAATTAAAATATATTCTAAGCGACAGCAGATAGTTTAACGAAGGCAGTTCATCCGGAACATATTTCCTGCGCGTGTAGAGCGAGTCTTAGTGTATAAAAGATTAGAAATTTATTATTGTTCCTTAATTTTTTTTTAACTGGATTATACGACGATTTTTTTACAGAGTTTTTATTGTACTGTATTCGTAATTCTATCTTATTTGTATCGTTTGACGATATAATTTCTAATATTTGATAAGTGTTGTAAGGAATCTACTTATCTGTATTCATTCTCGGTTCCGATGAAAGCGCCACCTTGTAACAATTAATACTGTTGATATGTTTCTATAATAAATTACTCTCTGGTTGGCTTTCGTCCAAAGCACGTGTTGTTCTTCAAAACTCTATTTTTTTATCAATATTTTATATTACGATTTCCACGCCTTATGGTTTTACGATCATCAAATTTAATTTGTAATTAAGCAATTCAACATATCCCATATTTTTCTAGTAGTACGATCTCTACATGAAAAATTTATTGTCAAATATTTATTTATTAAATAATATTTAAAAGTCCTCAATGAAACTTGAAGACACCCAAATTCTAAAATCTTTTTTTACAATGACTCCAGTCATGAAAGTTTTCAATTCAAGAACAATAAATTCATGATGGAACTAACAGATAGCGTCCATTAGTTTCTTTCGCGGCGTCTAGTAGAAACGCCGCTATCTCATATTAGGCGTCTATCTTATAATAGGGAGCTTTCCTCTACTATTTTATATTTCATTTTGATAATTAAAACAAATAAATCTTTTCGGGTTAGTATCATTTGTAAGATTTCACAAGTTTTTAAAATTTTTATAATAAATTTACGCAATAAAAGTATTGTTATAACATAGTGATTAAATAACACCTGCGGACACATTTAATCTCAATTGAGCATAATGTTGATTTTTCCATGAAATCTAGTACTATTATATATACTATCTAGTATAAAAATCATAAGACAATTCTTATGGTATTATATTTTGAATGAATTTTTAAAAATACATATGTTAGTTAACCTCGCACATTTAATTGGTTAACGATATAAACAAAATGTGTAGCGCTGTTCTTAATAAATTAAATTCAATTGACATTTAAAAGAAATAAAACATATAATACTAAATAATCTTATGATATGTACCATTTAATGAAAAATACTATAATTATTTAAATATCAAAAGTGCGGAATTAGTGCCTGATTTATATTTAATGATTTTACCTTAAAAAGATTAATAACCAATCATTAAAATCTTTGCAAAATTTTTTTTATACTAAAAATGTCAAAATTTCAATAATTTATTTTAGAAATTTCTCGTATAAATATTGAGGATTTTATACATAATTATTGCATGTAAATGAAAAATGAATTCCTTTCCTAATTTAAATGTGACATATAAAACAAATCGCTCTTTTTAATCTGTAAGTGTGAACGTGGGTATTAGTTGTATAAAAAGAAAATAATTCTAGGTTCACATTACATTAAATGTGTGAAGATGTAATATTCCAAATTATATTTCCAAAATTTATATTTTAAATTTACATTAAATATGTAAAGATTTAATATATTTTTGATTTAATGTACATTTTGATCTAATTTGCAAATTATACGTTCATAATCTCCACAGTACATGGATGTCGTTTGGACCATAGGTCTCGACACATCATTTGGTCACATTATTTAGATATCTACGATGTCCAGATGTGACCAAAGATGTTCTGATGACATCTGATGGACGTACAATGTACCATCTTTAGACGTTTAATAAACGTTGTTAGGACGTAGGATGTAAAATGAATTTTTTATGGATATTGGACACATCCATAATGAGAAATGATAATAGAATAGAATAATAATAGAATAGATATCGAATTGATATCGATACTATTCATTCTCTAGGTACTGCGCACTGCGCGATTACGAACTTGTTTAGCAAAAAATGATACTTGTCAGTAAAAGTAGTGTTAATATTCTCAAATAATGCTTTGTCAAGAGACATGGTAGTGCTAAGTGTACCTATCCAGATAGCAGACATCATTATGGCACTTATCATGGAAAGTCGGAACGAATTCCGATCAGAATTATTCCGTTTTCCCGAGAAAACACAATAGAAATCTAGGGAATAATTGAATAATTCTGATCGGAATCCATTCCGATTTTGTTCTATGATATGTGCCTATGACATATCATACATTGAATTTTATGTCATTTATTCTCAAAATTAACTTAAAAATGATGTATCCTAAGTCACAGACCAAAGAGCTCCCATTAGTAACGTCAAATAGACGTTATTTTAATTTACAAAATGATTTGAATTAAACAGTTTAATAATGTTTTTGTCCCTTTTTTAAACTGAAACATGTAATGCTTTTTGACGTGTTATCTGACATCGTAAACAGTTAAATTCAAAACATAATGCTTTCTACAATAAATTATTTTAATATAAGCTTTAAGTCTTAAGCCATAAGAAATTGACCAATCAGTTAATTATTTTTCTCATTCAATTGTGATTGGTCAATTTTTTACGACTTAAAGCTTAGATAATGACTTATTGTAGAAATCGTTAAAAGTAAATTGAAATTTTTTTTAAATGCTAAAATTTTGTCAAAAAGTATTCTAAAAACGTGGACAATTTTAGAGAAATTTTTTCAGGAACATACAACGCGTACGTGCGTGGAAGTATTCGTGTGCGCGTGTATATATGTATGTGTGCATGTGCGCGCGCGCGCGCGCATGTGTGTGTGTGTGTGTGTGTGTGTGTGTGTGTGTGTGTGTGGACGCGCATGTGCATTTAATTATTAATTTAATTACTTACTTGATATACTTGACTAAAAAAAAAAATAAAATTGTATATGTGTATTAGGATAGTCCATCTTTTTTGACCTTAAACATTTTTTCGCAACTCGCTTTAGAATGGTTCCAATTCATAAAAAAATATTTCCTGTCAAATTTCAGCTCGATCGTACAACAGGAATCCATGCCGAGAGCTTATTGAATTCCTTTATATTATATCATAACGTAAATTTTAAAGTATTTTCCACAAAAATCGGCCTAGAGAATTTTTTTTTTTTTAATATGTGTAATTGTTTTCTGCAATCGTTTGAGATCTTATACATCTCATTTAACTATCAAAACGGTCATTTTGACCGATTCGCAAAGTTTTTCGTCTATCATTTATCATGCGGTTCTTGATTTAGCACAATTTCATTTTGTAACTTTTCTTAAATATATAATACTCAGACATCATACGAAATTGGACATCCAAATCAGGTTTTTATTTAGTATGAACGAAATGGACTTAGTACGAATGTTTTAAAAATGTACATTATTCAATGTACAAAGTATGTTCACATTTGGACATTAAAAAATGTTCATCTCATGCAAAAAATTTCCTAAATCTACTCGTGTTGCTTTTGCTGACTTGACAAGTGAAAATTTTTTTAAGATTGCACGAGAAGTTCCATTTTTGTTAGTATGTACGAATTTTTGAACATCTCATGGACGTCTCTAGGATATATGCTGCATTGAAAATTGTCAACAACAAAAGGTCTATCCAGATAACCAAGCGTGTAATATCCCATAATACTCGCAAAATAATGCTATCATACTGTTACTGTGCTACGAGATGGCGGTGTACGGCGTAACTGTACGGCAATATAAAAAGTGTACATGATATCCCAGACAACACAGTAACATTTTAAAAATATATTTAAAATGTACATGTTGGACGTATTAAAAACATTCAAATTAGATGGATATTTTAAAAACGTTTTAAAGATATTCAGTGTCATTTTGGATTTCTTAAAAACGTCCATTTTAGAACGCAATGGTCTAAAACTGAACTAAATATATTAAACAAATTTTAGATCACAATCAAGACAAAATAATTCTTATATGAATATTATTATTAGTTAACATCTTATTCCAGAATACACATCATAAAATTATGATAAAAAAAACATTTCTTCCTGGGGAACTAATTTTATAGTGCTTCGAAATAGTCACCCATCGGTTACATATAGTCATCCACTTATATTTGACTTCAGAAATCATATAAAGACTGCTGTACTTCGATGATCCACGAACACCTATATATAATAATCATGGATGTATAGTTATTCAACTGTTTAATATGGTCCTGATAGAAATTTGTGCAGTTCAACTGAACATTCAGTCAGTTACTATCTAATATTTAATCTTAATGTTATAACGACTATTTTCAGGTTTTTAAAAACGTACGTTATTCAACGTACAACATTCACATTTGAACATTTTAAAAATATTCATCTCATGTAAACAATTTTCCAAATCTGCTCGCGACGTGTTGCTTTCATTGACTTGACAAATAAAAATTTTTTTAAGATCGCACGAGGAGTGCGATTTCACTTTTGTTAGTATGTACAGACGTCTTTTGAACGTCCCATGGACGTTTCTAAGACATCTATGTTGAAAAAATTTTGAATGACAAAAAATCTACCCCGATAACCAAGCATTCCATGATATCCGCACAAAATACCGCTACTGTACTGTTGCTGTACTGCCTCGGTGACGGTATATGACGTAACTGTAGCAGCATAAAAAGAAAAGTACAGATAGTAACTGACTGAATGTTCAATTGAATTGTACAAATTTCTATCAGGACTATATTGAACAAATATATCATAACTATTCATCCATGATTATATAGATGTTCGTGGATCATCGAAATGCAGCGATCTCTATACGATTTCAGAAGTCAAGCATAGTAAATGACGGTATGTAATCGGATGGATGATCATTTTGAAGTACTATGAAATTGTTCCCGGATTTAGGGAAAAACTTTTTTTTTTATCATAATTTTATGTGTATTCTAGAATATAAGATATTAATTATTAATAATACTCAAATAAGAATAATTTTGTTTTGATTGTAGTCTAAAATTTGTTTAATATATTAATCTAGTTCAGTTTTAGTCTATTGCGTCCTAAAATGGACATTTTTAAGAAGTCCAAAATGATAATACTGGATATTTTTAAAACGTTTTTAAAATATTCATGAATCTAATCTGAATGTTTTTAATATGTCCAAAACGTCTATGTTTTAAACATATTTTTAAAACGTTACTGCTATCTGCGTATGTATTATATGATGCCGCCCCGTTTGCTCTATTATTAATGTATGATCGAGAATTTCATATATGGTATATCTACCTAAATATACCTAAAACTACCAGAGCGATCAATTTGACTGGATGTGTTAAATCAATATAATATATATATATATATATATATATATATAGTTTTTTCCTTTATTAAATAAAAAAAAGTAAAAGTGCCAGCCATAACATCTTCCAACCTCATTTATAGCCGCCGCAGTTAGTAACATGTAATTGTTACTAGAAAACGTAAGCTTACACAGCTCTCGACTGAGTACAGATGCATAGCGTTGTATCGATGATAACGGACAATTGGAACGTAACTTATATCGCCGTGTGCACGAAAGTGTCTAGGAATATTGCAATTGGAAAACATCCAATGATGATAAAGATTATGTGCTAACAGTATCTCCGAATAAGTGAGGACGATTCAGATATCATTGATGATCAGTGAAATAGAATTTTCATTGCGAAATGCCGAAAGAGAAGAAACATAAAATATCGGTAAGCACACTCAGAAAATAAGTATATTTTGCACTCGAAAAGTAACTTTGCAAGAAATTTGTATCTTTTTTAAATTTCTATTGCAGAACATTCTGCAATAAATAATTCATCTACATCCTCACAACGACAAACATCATTTCATTAACTCTTCAGTAATTGATAGTTAATTGTTTGGCGTGGACAGAAAAAAATGGATAATTATTCCAAATCATCATACGACAGATAGAAACAAGCATCAAAATATTTTGAAAGAAATGCCAGGCCCATCATCATATGTAAAACACAATATTGATGGCAGCAATATAAGTGTTTTGGCTCCTGATTAACGATCACATTCATCGTCATATAAAGCAATGTACCGAAGCAAAAGCTCGCGAAGTACTGCAGGATGATACATACAATCTATATCTTTACAAGAGATACAAGCTTTTATTTCTCTGCTATATGTTCGTGATGTTTGTAGCGCTAAGCGCTTTGCAATAAAGTTTTTGTGGTCCAGTAAGTGGAGTATAAAACCGCGTATACAGCCAGTGAACGAAACACCGAACGCGAATGTTCGGACATTCGTGTTTGTGTTTGTGAACAGTTTATTCTTTTTCTTGATTGCACCGAATACTAGCATTCGATCAGATTCGATGTTCATTGCAATTAAACTTGCGCAACTTTTATATACAACTTTTATAACAAATAACAACCCAAAGCGTTCGTCCGGTGTTCGTTCGCTAGGTATGTTCGCGGCTTAAGCTTTTATGCAGACACAATGCCACGGAATAGATTCCAGGAAATTATGCATAATTATTTCTTTTGATTTGACCTATACTCAACGAGATCATAGCGCCTAAAAAAAATGACAAATTCGCTTTAGTGTCTGAAGTATGAAATCTTTTTATCGATAATTTAATTTAATTTTAATTTAGTTTATTGCAAAGCTTTATAAAAAAGACTACATGTTAACAGAATAATAGAAAAAAAGTGATACAATAGATTATAATTAACACAAACATAAATACAATAGACAATAGTAGTTTGTAAATGGTTAGGTGTCAGCAAAATTGCTGTTATAAAGCTTACTAGTAACAAAACCAGAGTAAGACAACAATAAGAGGTAAACCAATAGGTGAAATCATACGCACATACATATACTTACACACATATACACACGCGCATACACCCGTAAACACAGCAATTTTATCAGTCTCGTTTATTGTGAGTGACGCGATAAAACATAAGGCAGCGGAATGAAAGGAGGACACAGAGAGAGAGAGAGAGAGAGAGAGGTTTGTATTGAATCAGAAAGGGAATTAAAATATTTGACAGGAGTGTAGAAGAAAACGGTACGGAACTTAGTGGACTAATATGGGGAAGAATAAGTAATCTTATATCTGGTGACGAAAGGATTAAAAGAGGAATGATATTCAGAGTTCAATTGAAGGAAATGTCGCAAATAGGAGTATTGGAGCGAAAGAGAAAAAATACAAGACAACATAGATGGAGAATAAAACGTTGTCAAATTTTAAGCCAACCAGATCTTTGATAATACGGAGATATACGGTCGTATTTATTACAATAGGAGAAACGGGGACAAGAATTTTGGATCAGACTGACATGAGAAAAGGATATTAAAATTTGAAATAAAGGCATTAAGTTGTGAGAAGCAGATATACTCAAACAGCTTTGAAAGGAAAGAGGGAAATGAGATAGGGCAAAAAGTTGAAGGAGAAGAGGGGTTATTAGTTTTAGGAATAGGAAGAACAATTGAATGTTTTCAGGAGAAGAGAAAGGAACTGTGAAAATGAGAAAAATTTAACATGTAGAGATGAGAATCAAGACATTGAGGAAGGCACAGTAGGAGCATGCGACCGAACAGATCCAGAGGTCCAGCGGAAATCAGGCAAATGTGTTTAAAAATATTGTAGAGATCACTGGGAGAGATTGGAGTAGAGTTGAAGGTCGAGGAAACGTGAGGAGAGGAGGAAAGAAAGTGAGTAAAAGAATTAGAAGAATAAGACGAAGAAGTTAAAAGTATCAAGAAAATGGTTATTCAGGAGAAAAAGGTTTCTTAGGTGTAGAGATATAGAGAGGATTGTGCATCGCCAAGGACATGGAGATTTCTCCAGAATTGGAACGAGAAATCAGTCGTGAGGAAGGTAGAGAGGAAGGACTTTTTCTTACGTACAGCAATATTCACGTCGTTCCGCAAGCTCTTGTAGCACTGCTAGTCTGCAGGAGACTGAAATCGCCTGTATCTACGAAAGACTTGTCTTTTCAATTCAATGAGCTGTCGGACTGCACTATTCAGTCACGGCGCGGGGAGAACGCAAGAAACACGCCTACAATAATCAGGGCAAGTCGATCAAATACTGCAGTAAGAGAGGCAGTAAAGTGAGAATGTCAACAATATGCGATGCCACATATAAAGGAGACCAGTCTATCAGCCCCAGCTCATATTCGATGTCCTCAAGCCCGAGAATGTTACGCAAGACAGACACACGACCAGGACGATGTGGTCGCGGAATAGCCAGTGTCGCATGGATGGTAAGATGTTCACTCACTGATCGCATTGCTGACTCCGCTAAACTACATTAATGCTCGACGAGATCAAAATAAGATCCAAGGTGGTTGCTGAATTATATGTTAAGCGAGTTGAAGCATCAATCAATTACTAAGAGAAAACAGCGACGATTTCGAGGAACAGTTTGGCGTTGTAATCAATTTGACCGAACATGTCGACATTGAAATCGCCCAGACACACAATCGCATCGGTTATACATGCTGCATAGGATGGGCATGATTCTATGTAAGTCAAAAAGTGATTCAGGAAGGCGATATATATGCAGATGACTATCATCCGACCGCGAGCAGGACAGATACAGCAACAATATCAGTAAGAGTACTCACCGGCGGGACGCCCAAGCCGATCAGGGAGAATTGGAGAGACTCATTGCACATATAGTATGATACCGCCCCCGGTGACCCGTGGATCTGTTTGAACGAACTAGCTGTAGTTCATCAATGTCGATGGATCGATCGAATTCCGCAACCAAGTCTCCCCGACGGCCAGAACATCCAAACAGTAAAAGGCGATAACGTCTCTGACTAACGCAGCGGCCTGTGGAACGAGCGACCTGATGTTAATGTGCGCAAAACGCAATCTGCCATTGTGAGAGACACCCGAACTCAAAAATTGAGACGGATCTGCAGGGAGAGTCACGCAGAGTCATCTCCATCGGATGCAAGCGGCGGAGGAGCAGGATGAGAGGGAACGAAGATGAAAGGGACTTGAGGATGGAGAGAAGTGAATCCGGAGAAGTGTAACGAGAGCGTGTTATCCTTAACGCAAAAATATGTGATCCCCTATGTATTCAAATACACCCAACATGCGCTGTCAGTCGATGAGTCTCAATAAAAGTGCGCCGCTCAGACATTGTAGCCCGCTGGCAAATACAGATTTTACCGGCCGGCCAGGAGCCGCAGACATCAGATGCATTCATTTCACCTTTCCGACGATAATTATTTTTTATGTTATAAGTTAGATGCAAATATAACCATTAATGAGCAGTTTTTTCCAATGAAGACAAGGTGTCATTTTCTTCAGTTCATGTAAATAAGTTAGATAAGTTTGGCATAAAATTTTGGTTAACAGTTAACAGATAATATATTTTGAATGATTTCCCATATTTAGGGAAAGATGAGTGCAAAGGCTAATCAATCCCTTTTGGAGAGCAAGTGACAGTTCTTGCATTTACTACTCCTTTTCTCGGCAAAGAAAGAAACTTGCGACAACTTTTTCACATTAGTTAACTTGACAGAAAAATTGAGAATGAAACATCGATCGATGATGAAGGAAATCATTTCCAGCAATTTCTGTAATAAAAATATAGATATAAGTATAAAATAAAAAATAGATGCAAGTATAAAATAAAATATAGATATAAGTATAAAATAAAATATAAATATAAATATAAAATAAAATATAGGTATAAGTGTAAAATAAAAAAATTTTTATAACTTGGAGCGTTTCCGAATTTAAGTTTATATGACTTTTTTTCATCCTTACAAAGAATGCAATATGCTCTTAAAGTTTGGCTAACTATTTCTAAAATATTTATATACAGGATGCGTTATCAAAATTCGAACAATTTCAATTTTCTGCTATATGCCTCCGCCAGAAGTTGTTGGCGTTTAAGAAAGCCTGATGTTTCTAGTAAATATTCTCAAAATGGCCGCGATGTTGAAAGTGCGGAATATAAATTCGGTTCTCTGGATACCCGAGATCAATCGTTATGATGTTGGCAAAATATATACGGCTTTAGAATAGTCAACGAAGGTTCTAGTATGCCAGCGAGGAAGAGTCACTCGAAAGAACGTACCAGCGAGGACTTTCGCAGTTGGAAGGGGTCAAGCGCTGATTTCGGATAACTCAGGGCAAGCGTTGCGAAAATTAGCATCGATTGTTGGTGTAAGCGAGCCAACAATGCGTCGAATTGCTGAGAAGGACCTTCGATACAAATCATACATTTATTAAAGATACGGCAGATGTTCTCTGAGGTTGTCAGGACAATCCGAGTTGCTCGCCTCTCTCGGCTCATTCTGGCACGGCCCATTCTGGCTTTCCAACAGATTTAAATCCCTTGGACAACTACATATGGAGCGTGAAAGTTTCGGTATCCCAATGTGATGTTATTAAGGACTGCTGTATTCGTCGGCATAGACAGCGCATTAGTGCGTATGAACGTTTCAGAGAATAGAGATCGTCATTCTAATGAAATATATATCGAATAATTGGACTCTATAGGGATCCCCCAAGTGCCATATAAAAGGATTGTTTGTATGAATTTGTCATTAAAAACATTTTGTTTAAAGAAATTGTTCCATTTTGGTGATACCCTGTATATATACATATATATACAGCACTACACACCCTGTATATATATATACACATATATCTAGAGGCAGCTTCGAAAATTAGTTAAAAACAATTTTACAAAGCCTCTTTTATGGTTTTTTTTACCTTCCGTTCCGTGAAATTAATTTATTTTTCGAAAAAAAAAACAAATTTGGCAGTTTCCAGGACACATATTCTTCCAGAACATTGACAAATTGGTAGATTCCGGGACAATATATGTTTCCAGGTCATTCACAGACTGGCAGATTCTGGGATAATATATTTTTCCAGGACATTCACGGAATGGCAGGTCCCGGAACAACATATTTTCCAAGACACTGACTAGAACGGCAAATTCCGGATCAGTACACTTTCCAGATAATTGACTAGAATGGCAGCTTCCGGGACAAAATATTTTCGGATACTGATAAAAACTGCAGTTTCAAACAGACAGTTAAAAACAGATAGTACATTTTTAAGGACATTCAAAATGGCAGTTTCGGAGACATTTTTCTATTCATGTACAATGTTTTCAGGACATAAATTGTTTTAGTGAGTATACAAGATGTTCCAAAAGTTCGTAACAACGTCTAAGAATAGACTATAGATATATTAGGTGTACAACTTTGATTCCGCCGTTTTTTTTCCAAATTCGAGGCTTTATTGTAAAAAACTGGTTATACATTTATGATTCAAAGTATTGTCCATCGCTGGCCACTACTTTTTCCCATCTTTCGGGTAGCGTACGAATCCCGCGTCGAAAAAACTAGTCATCTTTTGA
>Ga0157363_1005562_pt1 | contig 11764 bp, 7 predicted proteins | sample AttsexASBM1_FD_111477 | JGI IMG/M metagenome (GOLD analysis project Ga0157363, IMG submission 111477) | Fungus gardens microbial communities from leaf cutter ant in Ribeirão Preto, State of São Paulo, Brazil - Atta sexdens ASBM1 | ecosystem: Host-associated > Fungi > Mycelium > Unclassified ...
TAGTTTATCAATCTGTTTTTCATTGTTACAAAAAATTATTCAATTAGTCCTTGAATTCTTTATCACAATTGTCAATTCTACGAATGAGACTTTTCCAGCTAAAGTCTTCCTCACCATCTTGCAAATTTATCACATTCTTTTCCTCGATAACGTCAAACAGGTTTTTAAATGGTACATATCTAAGTAATGTGACTTTATCAGCGATTATAATCAGCTTGTGTCTTGCGCGAGTGATGGCTACCGTCAAACGTCGCTGATCATCCAATATTTCAAATTCTTTCTTCGTTTCGCTTTCGACACTCTTAGTACACGAGTACAGTATAACATCCTTATCACGTCCTTGATACTGATCTACGGTGTTTACTTCCACTTCTTTATCTATGACCTTTTTTAATAAATTTATATGAGCATTGTAAGGCGCAATAATTCCTATATTTCTAGCGCACACGCCCGCTTCAATGAGTACCTGGACGAGACGCAAAGTAATAGCGACTTCCCAAATGTTGGAGTACGTCTGATTGAATATAATGTCTCTATTGCTAGATTCTACGTTCAAATTGTAAGTTCTACCAGTATTGAGCACCACCACTGAGTCATCCAAGTTCCTGGAAAGCGCACTTCTCACCCATCTCTCGCAAGACGAAAGAACTTGCTCCATATTTGTGCCAGTCAAAGTCGCATTCTCTATCTGCTTGTTACCGGAAACTAACTTACCACGATATGTCGCTTCATTGGCTAGCCTCATGATACTTCCATTCATTCTGTACTGCTTCCACAAATTGATAGTGTTGTTGTCGCTATCTAGCCTAACGAATAGAGATTCGCCTGCGCCAAGTTTCGCAGCAGTCTTGTTTTTGATGATAGGCGGCAGCTGATCTGGGTCTCCGACAAGAATAAATTTGTGTGCGCTGTATAATGGTCGCAATACCGTGGGCAGCATGATTTGCGCGCTTTCGTCAACCACGCACACGTCGAAACTACGTCTCCTAAGGAGCGCGTGATATGCGCCGTAGCAAGTCACGCCGACAATACGTTTGCTGTTATAGAGTGTCTCCAGGTCCTCCGGCGAATCGCAACTCGCGAGCGCATATTCCTCGTTCTTGCACGTTAACAGAGGATGGATCTGCTTTGTCGAACCGAGACGTAGAAAGTCGATGTTTCGTTCCAGCAGCTTGAGAAGAATGTTGTCCACCGCGCTGTGCGTGTGCGCGGTAATTAGCACGCTGGAACCCAACTCCTGCAACAGCTCTATTAGAGCTACCAGCGTCTGCGTTTTCCCTGTTCCCGGCATACCTTTTATCAGAATGTATTCTTGGGCAGCTATTGCCTTCAGCACAGCTCTCTGCTGATTCTCATTTAGATCGCTTATTATCTTGGCGCTAACTGACACCATCGAACGTGGTAATTTTTCTATAAATGTAGCTGGTCTCCTATCGATGACAATGCGTCGAAGTTTGACGTATGTTTCATCGTTGTTCAACAGACCGGCTATGTTCGCGTAATTGAACGTAGACAGACCTGTAGAGGGGTATTTATCAATATGAAACGTAGAGTTTGCATACAACTGAGTAATATCTTTATCCAATAGGACCTTAATAATGTCATACGAAACATGCATTATATATCCAGCAGTTATATTAACTCGTGCATCCGTGCTAACAATAATATAATTGTCCTTGGTGAATGTACCGCCAAGTACACTGTTCTCGATAGCTTTCTCCTCAATGTTTACGCGTGCAAATTTATGCTGATATCTATGCTCTTGCTTTATCACTTTTCCGACAATCTTCAAATTGCAGATACATGTTCCTTTCGCCTCCCTCTTCTCGGGACTTGTCGTCCATACGCTGCTTAAACTACTATTATTGTTCTCGTAATTTTCTTCTAATTGCAATAATGCTATCCATTTCATAATGTAATCCAAATGTCTAGTCTCAATGTTGTCCTGCACGTCTTTAAGTAGTGCTGTTAACGGATGTGACAGTGACAAATTCACCTTTGGATCCCTCGCTAAATACGCACAACACAAAGTCTGATAAGAACATCTGCTGCACGCACTGTGATGGTTTATTGGTTCAGGCAATTCCATTGCCTTTAGGTCCGATTCCAAATTTATGCTCTGTAGATTTTCAGGTTGTTTAGTGAAATAATGCGCCAAAGTATTTCGCAGCAGTATCAAATCCCTCTTCTCGTGATGTCCGCTCTTAATTTCCTGCATTGCGTTTTCCTTTAGATATAATAGAAGTCCGGTATCGATATCTTGATCTCTGAAACCCATCATCATAAGATAAAGGATAACTTGGCCCTTGTGCTCGAAAGAATAGGAAGCTCTTCCAGTTTTTAACTCCAGAGGCATGATCTTTCTTCTCGAATTAATATTCACTTCCGCCGTCACATCTATTCTTCCCTTTATGCCCAGCTGAGGTACATAAACAGTCTCCTCGATGTCCTGTATGTTATTAATATTCCCTTGAAAATTGTTCTTTAGATTGCTTATGTGATGCTGTTTGTTACCTATGATATAATGCTGAATAAACTCGAAAATTTTCGGAGCATACTCCATCATACGTTTCCGACAATCCGCAAGCGACATTTCTGACGCGTAGAGATAATCTATCGTGTCCTTCGATCGTAATATATCGTCTAACAGCTTAATCACATCGGATAGGGTGCAGACATTCTCTTGCAATGCCTTTTGCAGCCACTGATGAACTAAAGATCCCATGGTTATCACGGAATAATCTGCGTTCAAATCTGGTAGCGACTCTATTTTTCTGAATTTCTCAGTCAAAACTGCTCGCCTGTTGCAAAATAAACCACCCATTATTGTCGTGCCAGATATTAACAAATCAGGCTGTGTGACAAGAAAACCGTTATCATTATCTACAATCCATTGTCGCGAACCTTTTGTAGCTTGTATCGTTACAATATCGTTAATTTTTACTTGTGCATCTTTCCAAAATCCTGAACATGCAACAAAGTCAATATCTTCAGATTTCAAGTGCCGTACCGTTAAAATAGTGACTTTCGATTCGTGTTTCACGTCAATTATTTTACACCTTTCAAAGGTGGTAAAATTAATCTGCGCATGCCACTTTTGATCAAAGAAATCATCAAACTCATCTCCATTTATCATCACAGAAAAGTCTTCGAAAGATTCTGTTTTCTTTAAATCATGTAATTTAGCTTTTCCATGTTCAGATGTTTCCACAGCAGACTCCAAAGTAACAATATTTAAATCTTGTTCTTTAAAAACACGACTATTATTATGAGTAACATCTGAAACATTTACACTTTTAAGAATGACAGGATTTTGTAAAATATTTATACTTTGCTCGCTTTTTACTGTAATATCATCACCTTCCTTTTCAACTTTCTGAAGTACTATATCTTTACATGTAACTTCATTTTCCTTAAAATTGCTATACGGTTCTTCGAAGTTTTTCAATATAGATAATAATACTGAATCATCATGAAGTGATTCGAAATGTTCTGTCTTTAGAGTACAATGTTCTTCTAGTGACTTTTCACTTAAATTACATTTCTTTTTGCTCACATGGAATTCTTCTTCAAACGCGTTATTTCTTTCTTTTCTTTTTCTTTCAATCGTCGTTTGAAATAAGCAGTTTTTATCTGATACAATTTTATTGTCGTCTATCATAACTTTTGGAATTTTTGTAAAAAACGATGATATTTTTGTCTGAGATTTATCGACATTATTAGGAATCTGCAAAAAACAGAGAAAATTCTGAAGTAGTTTATCACACAAATTCATTTTAGTCTATCCTTCAGATAAATACAATTGCTATATATTGCTATCTTCTATTTTAATTGTGCTAAATGTCTTCCTAACAAACGCCAATTAACAATAATATAACTATTAATTATAATTTCCCACTGAATACTTAATTATAGTATATACAGTAAAGTATAATATAAAGTTTAAGTTATATAATACATAATATTATAGTTAAACGAAAGACTCTTAAACAAACCGAAGAAAAATTAAAAGAAATAAGAGAAAGAAAAGAATCTTCTGATTTACGATTCCCTTTTTGTCTGACATCTATAATAAATTTAAGAACATCACTAAAGACTTCAAAATTAAATTATTATATGTTCTTTAGTTTAAACTCAATTTAATAATAAAAAGACAAAAGTTGTTCTTTCGCAACAATTTAAAAAAAACATCGTTTTTATAAAATTTTCTGCAGATTGCAATGCATCCTATGTAGAGCAGACCAAGAAATTAAAAACTAGAATTACTGAATGATATTAATAAAAAAATCAGGCAATTTATGTTATATTTGAAGAGTTCATTTAGATCATGAATTTGATTGGGATATTGTCAAAATCTTGGATAACGAAAGATATTTGGAAAGAAGATTGATATCAGAAATGCTCAACATTCAAATACAAGAGAACGGGTTAAAATTAGACACTGAATTCTTACATCAAACATACCGCAACATTCTAAATAATTTTAATAGTTTATGACAACACACACACACATATATATATATATATATATATATATATATATATATATATATATATGAGTTTGATTACTTATCTATATTATTTTTATTTTTATAACTCTTTTGTAATCACATGTTTTTTTTTTGTATATTAGCAATATATCTTTACGTACATTTTTCATATTTTAACTGTCATGTATAAGATCTCTGTCAAAGGGTGCAGCAGGTAGATCATATCAATTTTCAATTAAATCACTTGTAATAAATAAAATATAGCAATTACATTTACTCTAGCACTCGATGATAGATGCTCTTCAAATTTGGTGGGAATCCTTGTTGCATCCTTTGACTTTTCATGCTGATTTATGTTCCAAAGTTAATTATTGACGCTGAAGATAGGTCGAATGGAGTCAAAACGTCTAATCAACTAATATATTTGTAAGATCTCAGAATACAGAATTTTATTATCACATACAAAGTATCACATTAGTGAGTGCTCTCAATCAACTTCTACTCTCCTTTTGGCATAACAGTTATATTATCAAGTAGGAAATTATAATAGTTCTTCTGCTACTCAGAATGATTTTTTGACGTGCAGATAACTAATAATTGATAAATTATGTTACATTCTTAGTTAATGTTTGCTGGATTGTATCTCTTCTAAAATTCAGAACCGAAAGAAACATTTAAAAATATTATTTTATAGTAATTTTTAATATTACTTTATAAAAACAGTAGTAAGAAGTATATAAAAAAACAAACAAATAGTAATGATTATCAACATGATGTAAATAAATAAATAAAATACATTTTATTTACCTTCCTCTGTGACAACTGACGTTTCTTCATATTTGCTTATAATACGCAAAATAACTCTACATGTATTTTATGAATGTCAGATTAAGATGCCGTCACTTGTAGCTTAATACTAGCGTTAAATATAGTAGAGTTTAAATCGATATAGATATCTTATTAAGTCCTATCAAATCCTACACAGAATTTTCGTTCCCGCGCAAACATTTCTCATGAACGTCACCATCATCGCCATTTCAACCATTAAGGTATCTTTTCATGGCGGCGATTAGTCGCAACTTTTGTAGCGATTGGACAGTCACGTGACTCCATCTCTTGAAAGTCGCTGTCAGTCGCTTCTGTAGTTCGATTTGATTAAAGTTGTAGCGAATAGGCGATAATCGCTATAATTTGAATTTATTTTATCAAAATGAATTTATTTTATTAATCATGCAATTCTGCACAAACAGGGGACCTTCAAAATCTTCTTTTTTTGTATGTTTTTCTTTGCATAATTGCAAATGCTGCACTAAACAGGACCGTTTCTTCCTAATCTTTTCTTGCTTTTTCATAATTTCTATTTTTTTTTGCCATTCATTTCTGTATATATTTAACAGTGCGCGCGGGGAAAGTTCACACTAACTGATAATTTTATCACACTAATTAATAATTTTATGTTCTTAAATCGTCCTCACCGTGCAAAATTTTTAGAAAGGATATAATATTACTTCTGCCTCGCGGCAAAAATTGGATTGAGTTCAACTTTTGTTGCGCGGTGGAAATTATATATCTATTATTTTCGAGCAAGCGAGACGTTGACATTGGCAACTTACAATCCAACTTCCATCGCGCGATAAATGTTGCTACGTTTTGTATGCCGCATTTTGTCTGTGGTAGTCCCGTTAGGACTGTATGTTTTATCCTTGTTGTTTACGAATATTAAATAAGGATAAAGAATATCTGGGTGCACCCATAATTCTAATCTAAACGCAGCCCAGTTGTGAGCGCTCGCTCTTATTGGTGTATTTCTTCTAAATTTAAAATTCTGATTGGATAAATTAAAAGAATACACCAATAACAGTGAGCGCTTATTTAACTGTTGAATCCGCTGGGATGCGTTCCAAAACTTAAGTCAATTCCGTATCCTTTATCTTTATTTAACATTCGGTAACCAACAAAGATAAAATGATTCGAGTTGACAGAGTTGAATTTTGAAACGTAAAGTCTTAAACACAATACGAAGGAATATCGATAGTGATAGGAATAACACGATTTCAATCAGAAATCAGATACACTAGAATATACACTTTCTGGTTAAAATCGCATTATTCCTATCACTATCGCTATTCCTTCGCATTGTATTTAAAGCTTAACTATGAATGCCTAGTGGATCCATTTGAAATTTAGGTTATGTTATACATGTATATACGTACTTCATGATGTTATATTCCTGTCATTTAAGATAATACGAAAAATATATGAGAAGGAACAGCAGATTGTTGCATAGGGATATACGTAAATTAAATTGCTCTTGCTAATTATAAATTGTATTAACCTGTAACTTCCTAAATTTATTGGTGAGTACAAATGTCGCAGGATGCATTATAATATTTCTAATTGTCTTCGATATGTGAGTGCTGGAAAATACGAAAATAAATATTTTATCACATTTTTTATGAAAAATATTTAATGAAAAATGCACCTTATAATAGAAACAAAGTATTTTTATACAAAGTATTAAATATAGATGGAAGACTATGGCTAGGCAAATGATGCAACGAATGATTGTGAATCTTCTGCTGAAAGCTCAGTATCAGCCTTTTTTAAAATCGACTCTGCTGTACATGAACAATTATTCGCCCTTTGTTAAGGCCATTTTGCAGAATAGAATGCTGTGCAAGCATGTAGAAATAGTGGATCATACCTGTAAGATATCAAATTACAATGATTACCTCATGAATTACAAACCAATTCAACGGATCTTGAGGAACACTCTTCAAGAATTACTGAGTATGACAAAAACAGATATCATAAAAATTATCGAGGAGTATCCACAGCTGAGAAAAAGATCTAGGGCAGATATTCTGAATAATTATTATAATCTAACAAAGGCTGGTATACAAAAAGACACTATCATAAACAACATCTGGTTACTAACTTATGAAAACAATAAATTGACAGATAAGCTTGATTGTATCAAAGTTCTAAATATAGATAACAACCAGCTTGTACCATGGCTATACTTAACTCAAGATGAACTAGCAAACTATGTACTTTATACTCAAGAAGATATGAAATCTTATACATATAACAGACTGGAATATCTTTCTCATAAATTTGAGGTATAAGTAAAACTAATCTAAGGGATTCCAAGTTATCAAATATTATTATATACAACAAATATAATTATATACTCTTGATAAACTAATACTACAAATTATATTAAATAATATTTTTGAGACTCTATAAAAAGAAATTTTTCTTAAAAAAATTGTATGAACTTAAAACATGAAAGATGAACTTCGATTGTTTATAGAAAAAAAATTTGAGTAGAATTAAGATAGAAATTATTGATTAGTTATAGATATGTTATATATTTTATGACAATTTATATACAAAATTATATATTTTTTTCCAGTGTAGCATACAACGAATATGTGAAATAACAGTACCAAATTCATTCTTATTAAAAATACCAATTTTATCTATAGATAAAAAATCGAACATATTATATGGTAAGTTAATAAGCAGAATTAAATAGTAAGGTTTAATAATATTACTGATATTACAGGCAACTATGAAAGAAATTTGGCAGAAATTTTTTTATTTGCTTTAATTATTTGTGGCATTAGATATTTTCTCGCAAATATATATGCTATACACAAGATTATGGCTTGTCTCCATTCTACTTTTTTACATTCTACGTAATGATCACAAATATTTATTTGTCTTCCAATAAATATTGCATATAGCAAAACATTCATAGTAACCTGTGTATATATTTGAATTGATAAGTAAATTATTAGTAAAATATAAAATTATATCTCTAAAAAGATTAATTTTAAATAACTTTACATTCTGTAGAATATAATATAAAAAATAAAGATATATTAAAAGATGTATGGGTTCTTCGATATAGCGAAAATCATATACGTCATAGATGCGAGTTATATAAAGATACAGGAAAGTTAAAGATGAAAACATGGGCTATACGATGTTCACTTCATGTTATATCAAGGTATGTTAATAAGATAGAATATGAAAAATATCTTATTTCTAATATTTTTTTATTATTTTTTATGAAATTCTATATTATTGTATCAAATTACTTTTATTTAAAAAAAATTACATTTCGAATATTGTCATTTTATTAACTTCTTAGTTAATAACTCAGTTTCTATTAACTTTTTGCATTTATTTATTCTTTAATTCGTACAAAATGAAAACAGATATTTAAACAAATATATTGCATATTAGAATATCTAAAAATAGAGAATAAAATAGAGGAATAGCATAAAATATTTGTTTATATGTAGGGCCATTCAAAAGAATAAGGTGGAACGTAGCTTAATGCAACATTATGGAAATGTTAGCGACTATTTGCAAAATAAGTTGAAAATCGACGATGAAATGCTCAATTCAGCAGTCCGGAAAGTACCAAATATTTTACGAGTAAATATAGCGAAATTGGATCAGTTAATCAATATACTACATCAGAATGGCATTACTAGCGATGAAATATTACAATGTGCACGAATCTTTTATTTCAATATAAATACTATACAGAATCGAATTGCGATTTTAAAGAAAGCAAATCTTGCTCCAAAACTTACTGTGCTAATACTATCTGAGCGAGTCTTTGATCAGTACGTAAAATTTACAAAAATAATCTATAGAAAAACTTATATAGCATAATATACACAAACAAATCCCTAATTGATTATTTTTCATAGGTATGTAGAAATGAATAATGAACAGCAGAAATTATTGCAAGAACATGGAAGCGTTAAGAATTACTTAATCAACATATTAAATGTGGAGGAAAAGCTTCTTGAAGAAGCAATTACAAAATATCCATCTATCTTACGAATGAAATTTAAAAAATTGATCAAATTGATCGATTTGTTGCAACAAAATGGTATAACAGATGACGATATAGTAAATCATCCAAAAATTTTTTATTTTAATATTGAAACGTTACGTAAGCGAATTGAAATATTGAAAGAAAACGGTATACTACCAAGAATCACTTTATTAATGTATGAGCAAAGAATTAGATCAGTATGTAAAACTTAGATTACACAAAAATATTAATACAGATTAATATTCATTGAATTTATTTCTTTAATTTAATTATTTTTATAATGCGCAAACTGTAAAATATAAGAATGTATTTAAGAATGTATAAATTTCAAATATAAAGTAAATATGAAATAAAAGGAATAAGTAAATAAATCTTTTAACTATATTATTAATACAACTATCGAATAAAACACGATTAATTCGTTATATTAATTAATCGTTTATATCAAATACTAATATAATTATATTATATGTTCTGGAATTTCTTATAGGTAGTTCATTTATTTCTTCCATTCATGATTGATTAAAGAAAACAGGTAATTTGATATTTTATTAGTTGATATTTTATTTCCATTTTTTGTTAAATTAAAATACTTTATTTTTTTTTACATTCATTTATTAATACATATATATATATATATATATATTGATTAATCAATACATATATTTTAATTCAATTAATACATATATTTAATAATTTCAAAAAAATTTACCCTCGACTATGTGGGTGTAAAATCTTTTTCCATTTATTTTGAGTAATTTTCTTTTAGAGAAATGAAATTGATTTTATGCACATAACATCTCGACACAATTACCCATCTATTCATACTTATTTTTTTTTACGTTCATTTTTTTCACGTTTATTTATTAATACATATACTTAATACATATACTTGTAACAGAGTTGCCACAGAAAATGAATTTTTAAATTCTCTGACTTTTCCAGGTTTTCCAAATAAAAATGGGAAATTTCTATGATCAATATAAAATATGAAAATTTTAATATTCAAAAATATGTAAAAAAAATTGTAACATTTAAAATCAAGAATTGTGAGAAAGCTAGCTTGTATCATTGAAAACTCAAAAGAAGCTTAGTAGCATAATAAAATTTTGGGGGCAAATTCAAGCTAACAAAAAATAAATTAGTATTAAAGAGTAAAAAAGAGTAAATAGTATTGGAAAAAAGAATGCAGTTATATAACGAAAAAGAACGATCAAATGAAATTAATGAATAAAATTTATATTATAAATTTTAATTATTTAAAAAAAAATCATTTAAAATGCACGAGTTTTGAACGCATTTGATTAAAACATCAGATATATTTTATTTAAAGAATTATAAAAATTATTTAGAATAGGAGCAGTTTAAACGAATTGTGAGCAAAGTTTAAAATTTCAGTCTCTTTTGTATTTTCCCCTAACTTTTTTCGGTTTTCCATGATCAATTTCAATTTCCCTGACTTTTCCTGGTTTTCTAGGTCTGTGGCAACCGTAATTTATTAATACATATATTTCAATTAATACAATTTCAAAAAATTTACCCTCGACTATGTTGGATGTAAAGTCTTTAGATTTTCCACTTATTTTTTGAGTAATTTTCTTTTAGAGAAATAAAATTTGATTTTACGCACATAATAATATCCTTGATACAATTATTCATCTATTCGTACTTATTGTTAAAGAAACATACCAACAGCCCAACAATGAGAAAGATTTTCGTATTCGACAAATAAAAAGAAGTTTCGTAGAGAAGATTATCTCGCAAAAAAAGAATAAATAAAAAATGTTTTTTATTCCTACATTAAACTGCATTAGAACTCTCTTTCTCACTTTTGTCAAATATCAAATATATATTTATCTCACTTTAAGTTTCAAAAGTAGTAGTTCAGTCTTAGAAAACAAACCTATAATTTGAGCATGTTTACTTTAGAATTAAAGTTTCTATTTGCTCACAAGTATTATCTTCGACCATAATATTAAAAGCAAGACAAAATAGAAATTTTTGCAAAATATATTAATATGTATATTAATATGAAAGTACGTTTCAATCAATAAAACAACACTTACAATCAATAAAAGCCACTTATGAAATATATATCGAATGTTCTTTTTGTTTCGTTAATAATCATATATCTGTATATAAATTATACATATATATTGTAACCAAAAATGAAAAAGAAACTGTGTTCATAGTTATAACAAATTAATATAATAAATTAATAGAAATAAATATGATTTAATTAAATCTTCCGAAACAAGAAGTTAGTTTTTATATTTTATTTAGAGACATTACCGTGTCTGTTAAAAATCTATTCTAACGATATTAAAAAATATTTCTATTAAAATATAATTAATTTTTAAATTGGTCATAATTTTTATTGTTTTCTCACTTCTGAGGTTATAATTGCAGA
>Ga0157363_1005563_pt1 | contig 11764 bp, 5 predicted proteins | sample AttsexASBM1_FD_111477 | JGI IMG/M metagenome (GOLD analysis project Ga0157363, IMG submission 111477) | Fungus gardens microbial communities from leaf cutter ant in Ribeirão Preto, State of São Paulo, Brazil - Atta sexdens ASBM1 | ecosystem: Host-associated > Fungi > Mycelium > Unclassified ...
GATGAGCATCTCTTTGATAACAAGTCGTAAAGAGTTGAGAGTTTATGCTATTATTTAGGACAAATATTGTATCTGTTTATCAAGGCGAAAGATGTACGTGCGATCAATCGATAGATTCTGGGTGATCTCATGGAACAGCCGCTCCGCGATCTTTATTCTTTTTGCTGCAAGCTGCCGAGGGCTGGGAGAGGTTAAGCCGAGCAGATAGGTAGGTATTCGCGGTAGGACGATCTCGAAGGTAAGAGGCCAACCAAAGAAGGCACAGGGAGGAACGAAACGGAGCGGAACACGGTGCAGAAGAGACCGAGGAGAGGGCAGTGAGCTGTCCAGGTCGATGATGCATGGTACCAACGACTCGGTCGTGCTACTCCTCTGCGAACTTCATCTTTGATGCTATTCCGCTTACTCACCCCATATCTTCCAACGTTCTCCTGTAATATTCGCGCATAGGAGCCTCAATTTCTTTTCACCAATCGATGCATGTCTAGACTTGAGAAAGTCTAGAAAGTTTAGAAAACAAAAATTGAATGATTTAAACCTGTGATGTAATGACTTAAAATATTTTTAAATGAACGAATACAGCATTCTCAATATGATATTTAAGTTGTCTTTCCACGATGAAAATCATCCTATATTTTGATAACATTTTATTGTTAATTAGAATCACCATGCAAAATATCTCTCTTCTTTTCATCGTCCTTGGTTTCACTTTTATTTTGTCGTGCTCTCTGACTGTTTCTCCGTCGCGAATCTCGCACCTGCCGTGAAGAAGGATGAAGACATACCGATCGAGAGTTCCCGCTGCGAGACGTATTAGTCGTTACCCGGGATACATCCGACGTCCTTCTTATTCCTTGGCCAAGCAAGCTCGGTTCTACACTCATATAAATGCGCGCCTCGAAACGGCATTACCGTTCGTTATCGTCCGCTATCGTGTTCACGGAGCGACGCATCTTGAAGAATCACGACAAAACTTGTTCTCGTTTATCCTCATTTATGAGCTTATGTTGTTGTATGCGACCGATAACAGAGTCCGCGTGCCTTATCGATTCAAAAAGATTGTTAAAAAAATTATATACATATAAAATAATTGCCAAAACAAAACATTGCAGGTGCCATTTTTTAATTTTTTTCGGAAAAAGGGAACAGTCATTTTCTTGAAATCACTTCAAAAATTCTACAAAAATTACTGTAATAACTAAAGATATGAGCAATCAGTCTTTGAAAAACTTTTTCATTAAGTTTGAATTTTAAAAAATCTAGTTAAAGTAATAAAAATTTTAAAACATTGTAAGTTTAATTAAAAATGATTGAGTTGTAGCACTTTCCATGTCAAATATTATGTGATAAAATACAGCACTTATGGTATTATCCATTCGTAAGTTTTTTGTTCACGCTTTAATTAACAAACAGTTATAATTGTAATTCCTTAAACGACGTAACAATAAAAAAACGGATTAAATAAAGGATACATTTTATGCATACATTTAATTATGCATACATTTTTTTAAACTAGATTTAAGCTAATTCGCGGGATCTATAATAAAGAAATGAAAAAAATTTCTTAAAATTTGCATTATTCGATAATTTGATAAATGGCCCGATGATTTATAACGGTCTTCATTCTGCCACAAGAAAGACTGATAGGGTGAAGGAGCCATTTGGAGAACCATCGCGCGTGCCCCCGACAATGATTTGTTGTCGACGAATCGAAGGCAAGCAAGTCGAATCGCACGAGCGAACGAATGCTTGATACCTGCCGTGGATTGGACGGTAATGTGATCACGTTTCGCTCACTGCAATCGAGCGAAATGCCCGACGAGCCAATCGACCAATCGATTTTACGAGCGCGCGAGAAAATCAAGGGGCGGCTTCAAGTGGATGAAGAACCGCGTTCGCTTCTGATTCTCGAGCCATTGCAAATATTGCAATGAATTCGATACACGTGGAACGCTCCCAGCAATGACGTTCGCTGGAATTGAAAAACATGTTTGAGACTGTGAAATTTCCCACAAGAATTCCGATGAAACGGATGTTCTGCTTTCGCTCGTGGAAATTGCTTCTCCGCGAAAGGAGGAGAGATCGTCTGACGCGTATTGGCGTAGGTTCTTCGAGAAAGTTGAGACTGATACACAAGGAAGCATTCTCGATCATTTGGACATCCACTCGAACGTTCGGTAAACGTTGCGGGATATTATCTTTCGTTTGCACGCGAGAGGAACGTTTGCTCTTTTGATTAAGAGGAATCTTCTGCCCACGTGGCATCGTGTTTCTCCGAAGAACGGAAACTCAGGTGTGAATAGAAAATGCCTACTTGGAAAGAACGATTTTGCTGAAGTATCTAAAAATTTACCTGAATAGATTTCAAAATAATTTTGTTGAACATCAAATTAATTATGTAGGACGCTCAGGTTTGTTGCCAGAATATCAAAATTTTTTGCAGCATTGCTCTCTGTATATGAATTTCCTATACATAATTATTTTTATGGCCACAATTATTTTTAAATCTGTATCTACTTAAATTTTTAAATATTTTAGCAAAACCATTCTGTGCATGTCGCAATGCAAAATGTTTACATGTCCTCTTTTTATTAAGTCGATCTTGATATTGATTTTCATATTCCAAACATTTCTTGAAAAAGTATTTATTAATTACTTCATTATTAATTATTTCATGTTACATGTACAATCATATAACTATAAAATTTCTACGATCATAATTACACGCGTGTAAATGAGCGACGTATTACGTGTCGTAACGTAATTTACGAGCCAATAACATTCGAGTTCTATTAGCCAGCTCTCTCGCAAAAATTGTGATGGCGTTAATTGTCGATGTGTTAATTAGTGCAATCATGCATTAGTGCATGACGTGTCCCACGTAAGGCAGATCCGCTGGATCTGCTGGAGAGCACGTAAGTTTTTTTCGATCAGCTCGCAAGACTCGATTTATATAGAAAGAAGAGCCTGTTGACCGGCGTGGGCGGCCTAAGTTTTTAGGTCAAGCCCGAAAGAAGTACCGCTCTTGTATTCATCGACCGCGCGTGTTTCGTGTCGGAGCACTTCGCGTGAAAATCTTCTCGGTAAGAAGATCTAAATAGATTCATGGAACGCACAAGTGCATGTGTAAGTTACCACGGGTTTCCATCGCTAAGTCCTCCGTATAATCGTTATCAACTCTCTGAAAGCGTACAGGAAGTGGGTAGTATGTACTCCTAGCAATTGCTCCAACTCGCGCGCGATCTTGCACGCAACCTAGGTGAACTTGCACGCAGATACGCAATAATTTCATGGTGGAAGATCGCACGTGGCAAGATCGCGCCACGTGGCGTAATTGGCGTGCGCCCCATGATTTACGAGCGGCGCGGATTAAACGCGATCTGCGCCTTTCGACACCGTTCCGCGTTTACTCATCCGGCGTTTTGCATAATTCCCGACGTGCGCTAGATTACTCGCTCATAGGAAGGATACGATATCGAGAAAGTTACTGCGATTGTACGCTCTTAACACGAGTAACGACACTGTAAATAACCTTCGCTACTACACATGACAAGTGTATGTAAGGCGATTGAAACAAATACGATTATTCATTTAATCATAAATCTTCGCATCTATGTGTTGAGATCAATCATAGTGGTGTGATAATAGTTTAATAACAGTTATAATGATAATAATTCAATAGCAATATTTTTCAATGATGTATAATATATATTAGTAATACATAAAAGCAATACACAAAGTAATTAAAAAGACAAGGATTATTTCTGAAAAACGTCACAATAATTGCATAATTATTGCGAATTATTGCGATTAATTTTTGCAATTTCTCTGCATGAAAAATACCTTAAATACAGATAAAAATCATTTTTTAATAAAAAAAAATGATATCGGAAATTTTACGTCCAGAGAAAAAAGATATCTTCGATTTAAAAAAATGTTTCTTTGCTATACGATTAAAATTTATTATGGAAAAAATTTCTTTGATTTGTGAATGTTTTGTGCAAATTATAGTTTGAACGTCATTTCTTGGATTTAACCATAATTTCTCTAAATCAAATAAATTTTATTTGATTTAAAAAAATAATATTTAAATCAAAGAAATGACGTTCATAAATCAAAGAATTTTTTCTTTAACTATAGCAAAGAAACATTTTTTTAAATCCAAAAAATCTTTCTCTGGATGTAAAAGGTAATATAGGTAATATAGAGATAAAATCATCGATTTTTATGTCGCTATTTCTAGAATAATTATGCTGCATTTTTTTCACTGCAGTGACAGACCGAAGAAAACATCGTCTAGCAAACTTGATTAACTTTTTTTTCTATTATTCAATCAATAAATTATTTTAACGAGATATATAAGTATTCTTATTAACATTTTAATGAAATGCCATATTTTATTACGTAGACCCGCCATCATTCCTACGTTTTTTTATCCGTCCCCACATGAATTTTGGCCGTTATTCACTGAAAATCAATACATTATACACGTTATATATACTATAAATTTTTAGTACTCGCTGTGAATAATTAAAGGCAGCCTTTGTCTAATGAGATCTCGGAGATGTACTAATCGGTTCGCGTGATCACCGATCGGCGCGATTACGATCAACTGTGCTCCATTGCACCGAGTATCGTTTTCTAATATGCATCTGTCATTGCGTATTTTACAGCTCGTTCGACGAAAATCACTGGTCGTCACGTCATCCAGTATCCGGAGTGTCGAGGATCATCGAGAAACATCGAGTGGAACACCGTCGTGACGGATTAATTGAGAAAGGTGATCACGCTTGCCTATGATATTTGCGTAACGGTGGTCCATGCGTGTTCGCTATGACAGAACGTTACTTCTTCAACTTTCCTGCCGTCGGAAATGCATCGCGGTACAGAAGGGGATAAATATATGGATGATCATTCTGAGATGTCTAATCGATTTCGTAGACAGTAATGTATCGTATCGACTTTCTTGCAAGTATATCGTCGATGCATGGAGGAACAGCATCAAAATGTTCGAGGATCGCTGATGGAGACTTCTATGGAAAGAGAGATAATCGCTGCTTGTCTATAATAATTGGGTGAGTGATAAATTTCTCAATTATTTCTCGCACTTTTTTATCGTGAGGTACGGAGAAAGGATAAAGCTAATATCCTAGACTCATGTTACTCATATTATCGAACACATGAAATGCGTCAGCAGTTACGAAACTATTATATATCCCAGAATGAATAACATTTTTCAAAATAATTTATCGTCGCGTTATCGCACCGCGGCACCTTATGATTCTCTTTGACGCACCGGATCGACGAGATCGCAATGCTCGAGCTAGGAGAGCCAGACTCGAGAGGAGAGATTGAGTTACCAAGATAATCGGATGCACGCCCATTCGCACGACCACGCATCCCGATATCTTTTAGGCGCGGTTCACAACGCGAGAGTTGAATTCCTCCTCTCGAGATACCCTTCGTCGATGACCCCGAGTACCGCGCCTCTTCGGTAGGATAGAAGTTTTAAGAAGATCCCAGGCTACTTTGTTTACATCGCGTCGATGGCCGATCGATCGCCGTTACATCAGCGTGATATACACTCCGCGGACGCTGATGAGATAATCATTAAAGATAATCAACGCCGCTACTGAAGAAACGATTGATTTCTTCTTCAATTCATGTGTAAGGAATAGGCAATGTTAATTTTTCAGCTTACATAACGGAGGAGACATTACTAAAATAATATAAACGGAAGATTTCATGTATATCCATAGGCGATTAATTTATATTTTTCTAATGTAATTGTATTTTTTAATATGTCAATTAACTTTTAAGTGAAGAGGTGAAATAGTTACAGCATCCAGTTTTCTTTAAAAATTTATTTTGAAAAAGGAAAATAAAAAAGTATTGCCCAGATGAATAAAAGACTTACTATACTTCAGCAAATTAACAATAACATATTAATGTTAATTTCCCTCAACAATATAAATGTAAATATAACACATGTTATGCATAATAATTATATTGTTGAATGAGAAATTATAACATTGATATATTATAATATCAACAGTTGACATTTGCTATGGAAAATTCATTGTTTTTACATTCCTCTATCTTATAAAAATATTATTTAAAATATAATATTTAAAATATTATTAAAATATTATAAAAATATAATTAGTATTATTATAACATAATATACTAGTAAAAACATAATTATAAAATTAAAAAGGTTAAACATAAATTTTTAAATGTTTATTTTTAGTGTTTTTTGTAACATAGATATCGAAATCGCAACATCACTTAGATCGGTATTTATTATTTCGTGCTTTGAAACGATTTAATAATCAATTTTGAATTTTAATTAAAAAAAACAATTAAATTATGAACAAGCTGAGATTTTGGAAATTTATACTTTCGATCCGCGGCGGATTCCGTTTAAATTCCAGAGATTTTGATATCTTGATCCTTTTTAATCCGCGAATGCCTCTCGAAAGATTCCGACTATGAATTCGAAGAGATCTATAGAGATCTTCGCACGGTTAAGGCGGTTATGAAACGCGACGGGGGCAGATGGGCTCGGCAGCATACAAAAGCGATAAATCAACGTAATAAGTCGGACTTCGGGAGAAACATTGAGTCCATAAAGATGTTGGTTTAGGACACACACGCATTTCCGAGGCGTGCCCCTCGCGGCATCGCAGCTCCCTCTCGCCCGCTTAGAAAATCATGAATCGCCTCGATCTCGATCCGAGAGTCGGGGCACACCCGCGTGTCGTGGGATCTAATAAAGAGAAAGATATAGCCGGTACTCGTGTTTTCTCTGTATATATAAAAATGTTTTACTTCAGCTCTCATTTAAGACGATCGTCAAAGCGTGAGATAATAAACACTGATCCATGAGATGTCAGCTGAAGTATGTGCGAATTTAGACACGTAATCTATGTTTCTAAAAATAAACGATAAAAAATTTATTTAATTATCGATAAAAGCAGAGTAAGTAACACGAAACGGAAAGAACGAAACTTTACTAAAATATTTAAAAATTTGTACATAGATACAAATCTAAAAATAATTTTGCTGTATATCTTACAATTAAATTAATAGTCAAAGTTATTTTCAGATCTGCATCTAGTTAAATTTTATTTTAGATACTTCAGAAAAACCGTTCTTTGCATGTATAGACTCATGAAATTTTCCATTTATGTTATTTAGAAGTAATACAAAATAAAAAGATTATATCATTAATAATTATATATCATTAATAATTGAAACAATTTTTAATGTTGAAATTTGTATACATATCTATATTACTTTTATTTATAATAACGTATTGTCTACGAATTAATGGCTTTTACTTTGATGAGGAAATACCAAGTATTTTGCCTTTGCTGCTCGTTCCCCTATACAAAGATTCGATTTGGATCTCTCGAAGTTTCCTCCTCTCCTTCCGAGAACGGAGGAAGTCGAATGTCGGGGGAAGAACCGAAAGATTAAAGGGCGGAGTTAATGGCTCAATTAGCGCGGCTGGCAGGCAGCAAAACACAGAATGGAACTTGGACGGAAAAACTCACGAGGCGGCTAGGAACTCTCGAATTTCACGCGCGGGAAAATCTGATGAATTTTTTTAAATCTTCGAATATCTCTCGTCAGAAGAGACAATGAATCTCTCTTCAAATAATTGCTATCGTTTTACAAGCTACTTAAATTATATTCTAAAATAATATTTTATATAGAAAGAGCAATTTTGTTGAAAGAAAATTTTAGCTAAGATATACGGATCTGGAAATAATTTTGTTGGATCATCAAAATAATTACATAAAGAAATTCAAGCATGATGAACAATCAAAAAAGTCATTCTAGCAACTAGTTTGAGCATCATACATAATTATTTTGATGATCCAACGATTAAATAATTATTTTCAAATTTGTACCTAAATTAAATAATAAATATTTCAGCAAAATCGTCCTTTACGTGTGAGTTTTTTAATTGCCATAAACACATATATTTTGATAATATAATAAATGTTTTTCAATACATAATATATAGCTAAAAATCTCTTTTTCGAAAAGGATACTTGTACTCTATCCACATATTAATATTCGTCGTAAAATATTAATGATCGTTTGCGACATTATTCGGAAGAAACCCGAAGCGCTAATAAAACGTGAGGCAGAAGGACGTTCGCCTGCGCATTTTTCTATCTGGCGAATAAACGCACGTTGGACGATAACTCCAAAGTTTATCGTCCGAGAATATCGTCGTTCCAGGCAATGCCGATTTTCGCTACGAAATTGCTTGGCTACTCGACTTTAGCCGGGTTTATGGATTTGACGTAGGCGCCGCGTGCTCGTTGGCAGAGAAAGAAAAGATCAGTGCCATTTGTGCGATAGCATGACGCGATTCTGCTTGCAGAAAGCCGATCTTAACGATCTCGCGCCCCGGCGAATTGATGATAAAACCGAAAAACGACATCCTCGCACCCGTCGGCGGCTGGCATTAAAGTCGACCGAGGAGTCCGGCTTTATAGTTTTCGCGGCACGGATACCCGCGACAACGAAAAAGAAAGTCTAACTGGAAAATCATGTCCGCCGCCTCTGTCAGCTGTCATTACGCGTCGTTAACTTGACAGTGGACAGAAAGTCAACGGCGGCATTCGACCCGGCGCGCGGACGGATCTATATGGTCGGCCTATACAGGGATTACGAGTCGGTTGGTGCTCATCGCGGATAGAGCGGTTATCTTTATGCCGTTTCTAAGAAGATTCTCGCCTTCCCTCTCACCATCTCCGTGTTTCTCCGCGCTTTTCGTTTCACGCTTTGGTACCACGCGCGTTCGCTCATCTCGCTCTCTCCAGGATCGCTCAAACCTGCGTACACACTTTTTTTCTTTCTTTGGAGATCCAATAATTACGCATCGTTTATATAATGTGTATCTCGACAAACTTAAAACCTTTCCAATTAAATGAAATTGCACGAAAATTCAAAAATGTATGTCTTAAGATGAAAACATTATATAATCAATGTTTCAATGATTTATATACACTGTTAAATTTATAGTGTCAAATACCTAATTTTACCTAATTTAAGTTAAAATAAATTGTATTTTCAATAAAAAATTTGTTCAAAAATGAATTAAATTTGACTCAAAGCTGCATACAATAATATGATTGTTTATTTTAAAACAAACTACAAAAATGAATTGATTTCTATTTTGACACTAACGAGATATCATTTTAATGTTTAGGAAGATGATATCATTGCTCTTTTGATAGCTAACAGTGTTATAATTATTATACTTATACATTAATTATACATAAATAATAAATCCTATTGCATAGATCAAATATGTAGATGTGACAAATAAAAAAAAATAGATAAGTGGATAAAAATAAAATAGTCAAAAGATGTAGAAATGACAACTCATTCCCATGCGAATTATCTTACTTCACTAAACCTGCATAATGGTACGCGCCCGAATTCGGATAATCCCGGACAGTGTGTTCTACAGAAGAGACGTTAATCTGTCGCTTGTAATCCCGTACCTTCGTCGAAGGGACGCGCCATGTTACAAGCTCGACAATCGGATTAAGCCCGCGGATGAGAGAAGCAGCAGAGATGCCGCGGCGTCTTCGACCGGACGCGACTCTCGAAGAATCGGGAAGGTGCAGTTTACACACGTTTTATACATTTAAATGGTCAGATATTCGAGATGTGTTGCTCTCCTACGCACGCACGCACGCACGGGAACCCTCTACCGGGCCATTCTCCCGGACTCTCGAAGAAGAGATCCCGAAGTGGTAAATTCTCGAACAGCATAACACCGCCACCGTGCGTTTGTTTGGACAAGAGCATTATGAGATTTTATGCGAGCCACGCGTGCTTCGTCGACTTACAACGTTGTTTATGCACCCAGCGGCACATCTCGCGCCTGCTCTGCCTGCCTCCTTCTCCTCCGTTTCCTTCTTCGAAAAGAATAGTCCACCATACATTGTCAGTTCGTTCTTCGATTCATCTTTGCTTTCTTACCTTGCACACGGTACGTTTTTCTCGTCCCTATCTTTCTTTAAAAAAACCTCAATGACTTTAATACAAAGTGTTACGGAAATCAGAGCGCGTTGTTATCTCAGAAAATGCTAATCATGATTTTCTTTACACTCGACGAAATACCGTGGGAGCCAAGCAACTGGACTCTAAAAATATCCTAATATATCACGAGAGGAAATAGATACTCGAAACAACGACAGATCAATATCAAATCTCTCTACGTTATCAGAAATACTATCTCACTTTGCGTAACTCATTTATTATTTCTGAACATATTTGAACATATATTCTGATTCAAAATAACACAATTATTATATTATTACATCATTCTAAAAACAATTCATTTCAGTATCGAAAAAATCATTAGTTTTTTTTATCAATGTTGCTCGCCGATGAATCGTCGTGCAAAGGCAGCGACGAATAAACCAATAGCATCGTTATCTCTCGCCTTCGGCGAATCTTTTGTCTCATCGATACGTGTAGTTCATTGCGAGAACGAAAAGCACATCAGCGATAATGAATATTTATTTGAACGAAACGAACCGCGAGAATCTTTTGACACACCGCAATCTCGGTGGGGAGACATACGCCTTAGTTGAAGCAGACAAAACAAACCCGTCTTATCAATGAGTACCATCGCCTAATTGTCTCATTAAAGCGATTAGTCTCTGAGCGAGTCATCCTAACTAGGGGTATGTTTCTCACGGGTGGTATTATTTGTTACTATAACTTCTAATAACAGAGCCTACTTCTTTCATTAAGATTATAAATTTATTTACAATACATATATTTATTTCTAAAATCATAAAAATGTACAAAAAGAACGATTTTACTGTAAGATCTAAAATTTTGCTGGATACAGATCCTAAAAATAATTTTGTTGGACCGTCAGAATAATTAAGTAGGAAATTCAAGCATGAGCAATGCTGTAACAAGTTTTCATATTCCATCAATCAATTTGAATGCCTATATAATTAATTTGATAGTCCAATAAAATGATGATTCTCAGATCTGTAAAATTCTTAAATACTTGAATAAAATTGTTCTTTCCATATAGCTTTGTTTGCGTACAAAATTCCGTCCTTTCGCGTACATACACGCGTATTCGTGTTACTGCAGCGAGTCGGGGTTGTATGTGAGCTTGCAGTACGCTATCACGACGTATCGTATCGTATCGTACCTGGGTATCGTATGTCTCCTGCAGGTCGAGGCTCCTGGCACAAAACGTGGGTAGCGGCGTTATGAATGCGTGGAATTTATCAATGGACGGCGGCCAATGATAAATTGCACATGCAATGCGTATCCGCAAGACGGTCGGCATCGCTGGCTCTCTATTCGTGTGAAAGAGGCGGAAGAAGGAGGCGAGAGATGCGCAACAGCCTCCTGAAGCTGGAAGGGAATGTCTTCCTTCGACGAGTTCCTACCGTGTGCATCGCGACGCCGCGCGCTGACAAATCGCTCTCCTGTTTTTACGCGCATCCGTACATTGCCGCGCAGCCGGCGGCGTACTTGAGATCGCGTACGTCCGTCCAATTGTGTTTACGCCGTGATGCGAGTACCGAGAAATTATTCGAGGGTGGAAATAGAGAAAAGCGGATTTCGATACTATATAGTTTCAATACTACGTACATGAATTTATACATTTATATTGATCCGATTTTTTATTTTCTGATTAACTTACGATTAACCTAATGATAATGTAAAAGTATTGTATTTTTTTGACTGTTAATCA
>Ga0157363_1005564_pt1 | contig 11763 bp, 3 predicted proteins | sample AttsexASBM1_FD_111477 | JGI IMG/M metagenome (GOLD analysis project Ga0157363, IMG submission 111477) | Fungus gardens microbial communities from leaf cutter ant in Ribeirão Preto, State of São Paulo, Brazil - Atta sexdens ASBM1 | ecosystem: Host-associated > Fungi > Mycelium > Unclassified ...
TATACAAAAAAAGAAATACGATTTACATATAGAATATACCTAACTAAATAGTTCCTGATTATGCTTAACGATTCAATATTGCGACTTGTGATGGCTACTGATCGAAGAGATTAATTGGAACGTTCCAATAAGTATATATCTGAAATATTTCAATTGCATACAAGGATTTATAAGTATAACTAAATATAAATGATTAAAGAAAATTATGGAAATATCTATGTATGAAAATACTTAAATAAAATAAATAAGAAAGATCTATATGTACAATTTCCTCTTATAATTAAACAAACAAGCGAGATAAAAAAATTATATCACTGGCAATATACATGGCTAAAAATATTAGGCACTTATATTTTTTTTAATAATCTAAAATTCTTTTAATAATATAAAATTCAATTAAGCTTGAAATAAATTATTTTTGCCATCAGCAAAAATAATTTATTTCAAGCTTAATTGAATTTTATAATTTTTTTATATTAAGATAAGTTTTATAGACTTTTTTGCCTTTTAACACTCTCATAATTTTAAAGTATTAATTTCGTTTGGTATTATTAACAAATAACAATAAATTATAAATTATTCTTTTTGTATTCTTTTTTTATATTCTTCTTTTATACTATCTTATACTCTTCATTTGCCTCTAATTCATATCAGCGATCTCTAATAACTTTTCATCCTTTTATTATTTCTCGAGCAAGTGGATTATCATATAATCGAAATTATTGGCGCACAAAAAGGACAGTAGCAAAGATAACATTCAAACACCGCATATTTTCTTCTTGAAGTTTTTCTCGTCGCGCACTTTTCCGATTCAATTCGCTGTGTTTTCATGATTTCTCCTGAGTCTTTCATTTACACGCGAATAAAACGTCAAACACAGACGTAGATGTTCGCAAAACTATTAAGCGTAAACATTCTTATTAATATTGGATTAAGGAAAATGTCTTTTTATACAAGTTTTTTAGTAAAAAGACTTTTTTAGCAATGCATATATTCTATTTTTTTTTTAAATTGGCAATTACACCACTGGACAAATCAACGTTTCGACTTTAAGAATTTTTAATTGCAATACAAATGATTTTTTATGGAGTTATGAATAATAAAGTCAGAATTTTCCTTTTTACTTAATCCGCGAATAACGCAGGAACAAAAAAATCGTAGGAACATTTTTAAAAAACGATTTTGTAGGGAAAACTTCACAATATTTTCACAATAGATAGTCGAAAATTTTTTCAAATTTTTTTTTTGGGCAGGCTACAGATCTACAAAGTGAAAAGAATTTTTTATCTTTTTTAGCTCATAGTTTTCTATATATAAAAATTCTCAACAAAACTCACATAAATTCAAAAAATATAATAACTATTCGAAAATAGAAATTTCAAGTTTTAAAACTTTTTTTTTAAATTTAAATTTCAATCATTTTTGACGAAGATAAGAAAAGATCTTTTTACCAACTAATGAGGGAATTTTTTCCCTAACTCAATATAACGTCTGACTACGTGCATCGTATTTTTTGTGATGTTCGGCGATTTTTCACATCTAATCAGTATATTTTGTATACTTTCTAATATCGTCTTTCTCATCATACATTTGATCCATTTCGACTGATTAAAAATGAAAAAATCAAACAAATTTTTCGGAATAAAATTATTGAAAAGGTCTCTTAAAAATGCATTGACAAATATTTTTAGATAAAACTACATTTGAAATTTCTTCTTTCAAAAAGATGGATATCTTAAAATAAAATATATAAGCTAAACCATTCCGATGATAAAAATGTTTTGTATATACTATCGCTCTTAAGATAGCAGACGGATGTAGGTAATCAGGAAATGGAAATCTATGCTTATCAGAAGTTTATCAGAAATTATTAGAAGAAGTAACGAAGAAGAAGTATAGTCTTCATCAGATCGTAATCTTTTGCCAACAGCGCATTTGTATTAATTATGATGTAATCAGGGAATTTACTTGAATAAATGATAAAACCGAATGTTGATGATCTCGCGTTTGTCATTCGTTGACGCTATCGAAAGAGAATTGCCCTCATATCGCGTACATATATGATTACATGAAAGGATTATTTACTAACAATGGCACTTTTGCGAAGTTAATAATTCGATGCGATAGTGGGACTCTATTGCTCTATACAGAATGGACCAAAAGTCTGGATACATCCAAATATCTCATAAACGATGCATTTTAGAAAAAAATGTTTCTTACAATAGAGATAAGCTACAAGAATATGTAATGAAAAAGGGAGATTCCATTTAAAAAATTCATGTTGATCTTGATCTGATGTCGCTATCCTAGGTCAAATAATTACTATTGTTGAATGCATCTTTTTAAACCTTACAATTTTTGTAAGAAACATTTTTTTCTAAAATACATCATTTATAAGATATTTGGGTGTATCCAGACCTTTCCAGGCTTTTTGACCCTGTATATACACATATATATATATATATATATATATATATATATATATATATACGAAATTCGCGAATCAGTACATGCAACGAATAGGAATGCATATAGCATTAATACCTTTATATGTATTAAATATGAATAATAATTTATACTACAGAAAAAAAGTTTGGAAACGATTAAAAATGTATTTTAGGATTATTCAAATATCCATGACATAGATTTATTCAAATATCCATGACAAAATTGGGATCATTTATTCAAATATTCATAAATTGTTTTGACAATAATTTTGTAGATCTCTTCAATAACTGTTATTGGACTTCAAGAATTATTATTAAAAATACACTATTAAAATATACTATTGTGGACATTTGAGTAAGTAATCCCTAAAAATGTCCACTTTTAAAAAGTATGTTTTGGTCTGGAGTATAAGTACTTTCCTAAAACGCCGTCATGTGACTAATAGTAAGTATAATTTTTCGAATATGGAAAATGCGTCTTAATAAGTAAAAAAAAAATGTTAATGACATCGTCAATCTTTATATCGTCAATAACAGCCTTATAATCAAATGTTATCGTCAGTCGCATTTCTAAATAATTCTTCTGACATGAGATATTGATTGCTCTTACTTAGAATCTTTAAAAATATTAAATCTTTAAGAATTGTATTTGCATTAAAAACAAAATAAATAAATATTCCGCAAGAGAAAAACAAAAATTGTGAATGTAAAAAATACAATATGTACAGTATACGTGCAACTGTTACATTTTATTTAATTTTTTATCATTCTACTAGCTCTACTTTATCTTTTAAAAGAATTATCACTCTCACTATATCTCTTTCTTGCATGTTCATGTATGATTTTAAATTTCATCAGCTCTATATTCTGATGCAACAACCACTTAGGATTTATTACTTTCACTTCGACGCACAAGATCTGAAAAGAATGATGAAAACGAGATGTTTTTATTGCTATTTTGTTCCGACTATACTGAATTTTTTTTAGATAATGGAATTTTAAATAAACTTTCCATCCACATCAGAAGATCCGTGTGACGCATTGACAGAAAATGAGAGAACGTACAATTGCGTACAATATATATATATATATATATATATATATATATATATATATGTTATGATTACATATCTATCTACATATCGTAATTTTAAATAGATACATTGCGGAATTATATATCTTTTAATTTTTTTTTTACGCATTGTTATAACAATTTCAAATTTTGCAATTAGATATTGCAATAAAATTGCAAATTGTTTAAAAAGGTAAGAATATTTCTATCAATTAAAACAATTTATTAAATGTGCACACAGTCGATGAAACAAGAATCAATTTGATACGATTTAGAATTATTGATATTGAAATTTGCGATTGTCTCCTCCCACATGTTTATCATTCACGAGAGCGATGTAACTTATCCAAATCACAGGCGCGCGTCACGCATGAGTGTGAATATATGTATTCGTACGTGCGATGTGCGTATGTTTGCACGCGTAATCGGTCGTTAATAACTGACATCGGGCAATTGCAAAATCGTTGGAAAGTCCGATAACGACAATACGTCAAACCAGCAGCGTCCAGCCAGATGACCAAACGGCGTTGAATATTTGGGCACGAGATATGACGATCGAGTCAACTAATTGCAAAATTCAAAAATTGAACCCGCATTAATTTGCAAACCGCCGATTATGGATTAAAAAAAAAAATTTCTTACGAAGAAAAACAAGACATTTTTTTATTTCCAAAAGTTTAATTCCAAAAGTAGATAATAATATGTAATAAAATTATTATGAAAAAATTATTTATTTTTAAAATTAGTTTTGTTTGGCCTTAATGGTAAACATTATTATTTAATTTAACGTCTCATTTAGATTCGCCTTGACCCAGTAAAAGATATCAATTTTGATGAATGTTATTTTTGATCGTTATTATTTTTATTAAAATGTACAAACAAGTTCAATTTGAAATCTTATTTTTATAATTATAATTATAATATATATTTTATATAAATATTATATAAATATTTTCATAAACTTTAGTTTTTTTTTCTTTAAAAACATTTTTTTATAATAAAAATAATTTTTTAAAATATATCGATAAACTATTTGTGCAATCTTTCGCGTAATATCATCGTTTTTATAAATGATTACATTATAAGAGGTGTGTGATGTTTTAATATTATTGTATTAATGATATGGGAATAAAAATATTGTCTTCGCTCTTTATAGATAGCTTTTGACCTCAGTTTGTTACGTATTCAAAATTTTTATATCTTTCATTAAAACAGCAAAAACCACGCAACAGAAACAAAAAGCAATGTAAATTTCTGATTCGTCAAATCGTTTTAATCTGTGAGCACAATTCGTCGAGTTATAATAAAATAATATACATAGAACAAACCTATAGTACAATTAGACAGAAGATAAGTCCTTGTATCAAAATAAATCGAAAGTGCAGAATAAACTTTTTTCGTTCGAGATATTATTATAGGCAGTTTCTGTTTATTTGTCACAATTTTTTTAATTCTGCCACTTGTTAACTTACACAGTTATGTACATGAAAAGAATTTTTACCTTTTTTTACAAAAAGGTAAAAAAAAGGTGCCAAGTGTACGCACTTGTATGCTCTTTGAAGAAAAAAATAACTTTTTATTCCAAACTTATTCCAACCTATTTTCCAAACTGTTAAAGTAGTAATAATTTTTTTCAAAAATGTGAAGTTCTTTAAATTACGCCAATTATAAACAGAAAATATATCTCGTTTAAATACTATTGTTGTGTAACTACTTTTAAAGAATAAAATTCAAGTGATCCTTAATAAATAAAAAAAATGTTTTATATAAAAACAGTTGGCGTCTAGACCAAGCCAAGTTTGGTATTCAATCTTTATTCTGCAAATTTTTTTCTATCTCTTACAGTTTCGACAATATTCTATCTGAAAGAAAAAAATCGATTTTTTTCAAGGGAGGATTTCATCCTCTTAACATGCGATTCAGCACGTTAAAAAATAAAAAAATACATATCTCTTATTTTTTTCCATAGAACAACATATTAAAAGTTCATTTAAATCGGAGAGATTTACTTGATTATGTCCCTTGTAAGTCTAATTCTAAGAATTGACGTTATTTGTTCGTGCAAACTACATGTTTGTGAAATACTATTTTCTAAGTACAGGTTTGCAAAACTTTCGTATCAAGTAAATTGTCGATTTGACGCTATGTTACACTAAGAAATGATAAGAAATATATCAATATATCAAAAATATAATTTCGATATATTTGGTTGTTCTCGACATAAACTCCACCTCACGAACACATATTAATGTGTATACTTTAATCCTTCCTTACGTAAGAGCTGAAATAAAATGAATTTTTTATTTTTTCCCTAATTTTCTCATCAAATTTAATGTGGCTGGTGTTGCATACTTTTGTGTAAAAGAATTTGATAATCTATGAAGCCAATTTTTTTATAAATATTAGGGAGCATACAGCACTAGATGTTTTAAACGGAAATCATATATTTAAAATTATAATATAATAACATAGACGTTTCGGTCAAGCTTTGACTATCATCAGTATAATATTAAGATGTTAAATAAAGAAATATATAAAAATTGAATGATGAAAGCTAATCAAAAAAGATGGTAAAGCAATTTTACAATTGCTATGGTACGAGTTAATAGAGTAAGTTGAAGTCCAGAAATTGAAGTTGAACAATATTCAATCGCTTATGAAATATTTTCTATTACGTTTAAGATTCCTTATTACAAGAAAGAAAGTGCGACTTCGTGTGAAAATACAAAAATATGAAATTTCCAGATTCTATTTAAATTAAGAAAGAAAATACATTTTTCAATAATATTATTTTACGATACATTATTATTCGCGAGAATTAAGTTAAGTTTCATAGTAATAATTGCTTATCACGTATTTTGTGACGCAAATCCTCGCAAGTGTAATTCGGAGTTAATAATGTAAATTAAAAGACAAAAATTGGAACCTTAGATAAGAATTATTACTGACAAAAATGTGATAGCCCGCAGCTAGTGACAATCTTTATATATTGTGAAAGGAAAAGAAGAGAAAATGAGAGTGGAGAGGATTATTCTATTGGGTAAAGGGGCTTTTTTCAATGATTAGTAGATAAATTTCAGGAAAGCGTTCTGTGTCTCTATTTGTTTAAACTCATTTCTTGTCTTTCTTGTCTTATGTATCATCTCGGAGACCACTTTTTATAATAAGATTGTTCTGAATCAAGAATGATAGTATTATTCCAATCAATCATATATCATGATCTAGTTTGTGACGAGAGATAACAGACAAAGTATTGATTTTTTGAAATCATTTATATGTTCTTTTAAACGCGTCTTCAGTTCCGTCTGTCCTACTTATGAATACTTGCAATCAAGACAATTTATTTTATACACCACATTTGAGTGATCTTTTTTAATTTTATTTTTATTGTTTTAATGAAGATATTCATATAATTCAATTGATTTATGAACAATATTGAAGTCAAGAATATTTTTTAATTTAAATTATTTCATTAAAACTTTAGTAACCGTCATAATTATATTAAGCTTTTATATAAGAGAATATAAAGACTATTTCTAAGATAATTTCGACTCTAAACTCAAACTCAAATCTACTATTAAAATATTTCCATTAAATCTTTTTAAGATATAAAAGATAAATTTCATTATCGCTTATATGTGTATAAAGCAAACACAATAATAAAGGTCAATAGTTAAAAACAAGTAAATCTGACAGATAAAATTTATTAATTTATAAAGGTGTATAGACTTTTGGTACGTTGCATACATATGACCGATAACGAAATTTTTTTTCTATTATATCTTTTATTTTTCTTTTATCTTAAGTCAAGTCGAAACATTTTGAGTCTATACAGTCTTTGTATACAGTCTTGAGTCTTTGTATTAAATCAAGAAATAATTTTGTCTGTCATTCAAGTTGTTCGTTTTTAAATATTAACTTTTATTTTTGCTTTGCACATACGAGCGATAACAAAATTTATCTTTTATACTAATTCGTATATGCGCTGGTCTGGACAAAAGCGTGGGGGAAATAATTTGCAGTTTATTCACGATTGAAAAAGAAAAATTGTAAGTTAAATTAATAAATAATTAATTTTATCTGTCCTATCCAGGTTTGCTCGTTCTTATCAATTGGCCTTTATTATTGTACACACAAATAAATGAATTCTTAAAGAAATACATAAATGCTTTAATCCAAGACTATTTTATACTTAGAGTAGCGCCAAGAATAAACAATTTCCGATTAACAATAAATTATTCGTAAAATAAAATAAAATTTTATTCATAGTTCAAAACAAATTTTATTTCAATAAAAGAATAAAGTTGTACTAATTCGTTCAACACTAAATATGCTTATATTAGCATTATTTTTTCTTCAATGGTACCTTTTGTCAACTTATTCCAAATCCCCAATATGCTTTTTAGTAACATCAAGAAACCAATGTTACAGTAAATGATGTTAGCTTTGTAAATGAAATGTACATTTATAGAGCAAACCTCTAATGTGCGCGGAATACAAGCTCCCAAGAAAAAACTGAATCAAATTTGAATTATAATTTATAACTTAATTCATACATTTCAATTCACAATTCTTCGATTTTAGCGTGAGACATGGCGACGACTTGCTAAATCGCATTTTTTTCTCGAAGAATTTAAGTTGCGTAAGCGCAGCTTTATGAATCGAAAAGGCGAAATGCGATAAATTTTTCTCGCGTCTCATAACAATCTTCTTGCCTTTGTTGGGCAAAACTTATTGTTAGTAAGACGTCAGTGCTGATAAGTGCCGGAATAATAAGTTTAACTTTTCTTCTCATACGCGAAACCGCGAGAATAACAGCACTTAACTGTGAGTTATCATGTTCCTACGCGATTGGAAACTTTGTCAAGTCTTGGGATAATAACGTTATTTATAAATAATACGAAGCTATCATAGAGATATCGACATAACATTTACGAATATGTTTATATTATGCCCCTTTCGATACCGACAAAATGAATTGTATGCGAAGATAATGTTATCAACTCTCTTTACGATACAAAATCTGTTCTACACGTAAATGATATTTTCTATTAGTGCTGTCACTACTGACTAAACATCGATAGTACATTGATAGTCTAACGATTATTTTTACTATTAAAAACATCGATAGTTTTAGGAATAATTTGAAAACAATAGTTTTATCTGACTTTACTTCAATTTTTATTAATTTTAATCGATTAATATTAGCAGTATCTACATGAAATACGTATCATAACATAACTATAAGACCTCTGAACCAATAGGAATCCAGCATAAAGTCTCCATATTGCATTACATAAAGTTCTCATTAGTCCAGCAATTTTATGCTATGCTTAATATTCTGTACATTAATAGAAATATATAACTATATATATTTATTTTTGTTTACAAATGTAAGAAAGAGTTGTAATAATTATAATTTATATCACAAAATGTATTTCTATTAAAAAAAATAAAAACACTAATGATTGTTACATTAAAATATAAAATTTTTTATTATTATTGAAAGATATTTCTACACACATTAAATTTGATCAATTATTTTTTAAATCTGTAAGTTTTGAATCGATAGTATTGATAGTATTCGCTAATCGACACAGTATTCGACAGTTTTTCTTACTTGAATCGAAAACTATCAATGGTTGAACTATAGATGTTTAGCTAGCATTTTCTATTATATATATATAAAACGAGATTTTGGCTCATGTTCAAAACATTTGCATATTTAATAATAAGAAATGTCTTTAATTTTCCAAAACTGATAGATATAGTACAAAAACTTCCAACATATTGCTGCAACATTTTCATTATTGCAATATTATTGCAATATTACTGAGATGATCTGTAGTATTATATTAAGATTAAATTAAATTAAATCAAATTGGATCTATTGGAAATCAATTTTTAAGGAGACACTAGAGCCTATATTACCGATAAAACTAGAGTTTTTGATATTTTTGTTCCTATTTGAATTCTTCGTAAAAATTCCTTGCTAGAAAAATAAAAAATTATAAATTTCTTTATCCATTTTTATCTCAGTATAGCGACCAACGCTAAAAGTAAAATAAATAAAGAAATCTGTAATTTTTTATTTCTCCCAACTTTGAACATAAACATACACCAGCAACAAGTACATTGGTATGTACATTTTAATCATGGAAAAGGAATTTTTATTTTGTGAAACTACTACGAAGAAATTCGACAAGAAGAAAAATGTCAGAAACGCTAAATTTATGGTTAATATAGGCGGCTCCAGCATTTCTTTAATTAGAAATCTTGTCAAAAATGTCAAACCATTCAATTTTTTATTTATATTTAATTTGTTATTTATACACAAATTTTCATAATGAACACAGTCTTTCAACACCAACCTAGACGATTATATACGTAGATTATATACGTAGCACCAAACAGACGCTACAAAAATCAAATAGATTACATTTTTATTAAAAGCAGATGACGATCATTGATCATAAATGTTAAGACAAAACACGGCGCATAGTGTGGCTCGGATCATGTATTATTCAATCTTTATAATTATATATATCCAAGCAGATATATATAAAATTAAAGCTTCGGCGGACAAAAAATGAAAAGGGCAATAAAGATGACTACCCCGAAATTGTCTTACAGAATCTAGAGAAACCATCTATGGAGCGCGACAGCGATGAAGGATGCACTGTGCTCAAAGAGTGGATAATCAAGGCCGCGAATGACAGCGCACCGAAAATAATTCAAAAACGAAACCATTGAATGTCGGACTCCACCTTGGAATTAATCGAAGAACGATGGAAGTTGGCTATGTCACAGGGACAAGCTAAAAAAATGAAACTAATTAACCGGACAATTAAGGATACTTGCAGGAAAGATAAGACCATCCACATCGCGAAGATATATGAAGAATTTGAATGCTAAAAAAATGAGTCAGCTGAGCTATACAGGAAGGTGAAGTATCTCACTAGAGAATACAAAACTCAATTGAACTCAAGAATCAGGAAAAACAATCATAAATGTGATGGAAATAGCGGAGGTCTGGAAGGAATATTATTGTGGAGACCTAAATGCCACGTCCGCTACATAGGAAAAAGAACCGAATAGGGAAAAAGAACCGAACGTACTTAGAGCAGAGATAGACAAAATTATTAAAGAAGCACCGGAAAGGAAAGCCACCGGGGATAGATGGCATCGCGGCTGAGATCATCAAGGCCATGGGCCTTGCTGGACACGAAATCATTCAAAAAATTGTCAAAAAATATGCGAATTTGGAATGATCCAAGGAGTGATGTTCACTCGATGTTCATCCCGTTAAAAAAGACAGTATAGCTGACTACGTCAATTACAGAATCATAGCGTTGATACAATCAGTAAGATACTGCTCAGCATCAACGAAAGGCTCAAAATATTTATACTTCCACAAATATTTGACGCAATCCGGTTTTATGCTTGGAAGAGGACCTAAAGAGCAGATACTGAACATCCGGCAGATAATCGAAAAAGCCAGAAAGTTTAATGTAAAAGCATACCTATGTTTCGTGGATTATAAGAAGGCATTCGACAAGATAAAATGGGAAACTCGCGGAACTGGGCACACCAACCCATCTACAACTTATCAAAAATCTGTATGCAATAAACTCAGCAAAAGTGTGAATAAAATCCTGTCAACGGAGTTCGAAACAAAAGCGGGGGTTAGATAGAGATGCATATTGTCTCCCACACTCTTCAATGCGAATTATGGCGAAGTTATCATGAGTAAGATCCTTGATGGGTGGGGAGGGGGAATAGCAATAGGAGACAGACATATTAATAACTTGAGATATACTGACACTTTAATTCTCGCGGCCAGCGAAGAAGAGCTAATCTTTATCCTACAAAAACTGGAAAAAGAAAATAGAGTGTATGATCAGCACTTCTAAAACTAAAGTGATTGTCGACCGGGTCAACAACAATCTACCACACATCAAAAACATTGCCAGGTGCGAGGTGATGGATAGATTTAACTACTTAAGCTCCATCAACCAACAATGGACAGAGTGAGCCAGAAATATATTGCCGCTAACGAACGGCAATAGTCAGAATAATCATGGCAAAGCTATCGAAAATATGGAGAAACATCTCAAAAGTCACCAAGATAAGACTGGTCAACACACTAATATTCCCAATAACAAGATACGCCTCAGAGATGTGGACAATGAAGAAGGCCGAACCAATGCAGAATAGACGTATTCGAGATGTAGTGTTATAGGA
>Ga0157363_1005565_pt1 | contig 11761 bp, 6 predicted proteins | sample AttsexASBM1_FD_111477 | JGI IMG/M metagenome (GOLD analysis project Ga0157363, IMG submission 111477) | Fungus gardens microbial communities from leaf cutter ant in Ribeirão Preto, State of São Paulo, Brazil - Atta sexdens ASBM1 | ecosystem: Host-associated > Fungi > Mycelium > Unclassified ...
ATTTTTTTCACACACACACACACACACACACACACACACACACACACACACACACACACACACACACACACACACACACACACACACACACACATACACACACACATGTATATTTTTAAATTTTAATACACAAAACTGATGACATTCTTTGGAATCTGGATCAATCTCGTATTATAGAGACCTGCAGAGTTTTAATTCCTAAAAATATATAAACCAGTCAAGGAGTCACCACTAAATAAGATTTCAATAACAATATGATGAAAAAGACAAATAAGAGTCGATTCTTTAAAATATAAAAATTATTAATATGAATTAAATACATACATAATAAAAAACTGAGATATTACATGTTTCGGCTCTTAGACTGAGCCATCTTCAAATATCCTCCTCTTCACACTTAAAATTAGATTTACCATCGTGAGAAAAAACCATGATATAATGTATTTTAACTTACTATCCTGACGAATGAAAAACACCAATTATTCACAATTTGCTGACAATTTGATTGTTAAGAATTTTGTGAAGATCTGAAAAAAATAGATTTTTTCACTAATGAATAAATAAAATTTGAATAAATAAAGTTCTTTAAAAAAAATTATCGTTTTTTAATTAAAATTCTATAAAAAGTAAGTAATCGCATCATTTCGGTAAACTCATCTGTAAAATCGCAGTTATCGTTCCGTAAGAAGAATACATCATCCAAAACATTATTAAAAATATGTATATGTAATAAAAAATATGTCAGTCAAATGATGATGATAGATATACTTAATAGTCAGTATAATAAGCGAAAACTATGGTGTATCTGTCGAATCTTTCAGAGAAATAAGTTGAAACACATTATCATGGTTTTTTTTATTTCTGTGACGATGGTAACTAATTTTAAGTATGAAGAAGAGGATGTCTGAAGATGACTCAATCTAAAAGTCGAAACATGTAATATCTCAGTTTTCTATTATGTATTTGATTCATATTAATAATTTTTGTACATTTATATTTTAAAGAATCGGTTCTTATTTGCCTTTTTTATCATATTATTATTAAATTCTTAAATTCCAATTCAGCCTTTCGCTTTCAAGGTTAAATATACACCGACACACAGTTGCAAAATTATAGAATTCGTGATGCGCCAACGGATATGATGACATTGATTGTTTTCATGTACGGCTCGTTAAATTAATACATTTGTTCATTTCAGTATTTCTTTTTTTTTATTTTAAAGAGAGTTCCGAATTACACGCTATAACAGAGAAAAAAATATCGCAGCCGTTATATACGATGGAAATTATCGTATGTTATCGTGTTGCGTTGTAATCTCCGAGTGAGAAGAGTTTTATATTACTGCGAACGTTATGACACCATTAGCTACTTGTTGCGAATTAGCGATTTATCACAACAAGTATAATATGATAGCAGCTTGTTTTTTATTAACTTACTAATTTCTTAACCATTTTTACTAATTCCTTTCATTAACCTGCGATTATATAGTATTCTGTATAATTTTATAATTATTTCATTTATTTAAGAATTTGCAAAAAAATATAACATTAAAATTTATTTTTATTGAAAATTTAATTTTTTAAATTAAATCTTTTTTAATTATTAACAAAACCATCAAAAATTTGATTAAATATTTGTTCAATCTTTTAATTAAATTAATTAAATATCTTTTAAATATCTTTTATGAAATAAATAATCCTTTCGTCTCACATACATGCAATACAACATTTTAATTTTGTCTTTTATTATTGTGCCATAACAATATTATAGATAGCAACTAGACTGATGTCTAGTAAATCGTATGACTGCGCTTCTTCTGACAAAAATGCAAATCACTATCGTTGCTTAAACAAACCCTTCACTATGCAATAAATATGCACGCCCATCTTTTCGCTGGACCAACAACGCACGAACGGGGCACCTCGGTCAAGCCCGCGGGCGTGTTCGATTCCGGATACTCGATAAAATAACAGAATAAAACCCCTCCTCCCTTCTAGTATACATATACACGCACATACATATATATATATATATATATATATATATATATATCGTTGATATTGCACCATCGCCAGTGGCACATTCAATTCTACGGAATCTCGTATCATCTGATATACACTTAATCCCTGAAGTGGAACAGTGACTGAGGCTGCGATTCGGCAGAGCTACGCAGCGAGAGATTTGCCGCTAACGAAAAGGATGGCAGGAAAGGAGAGAGAGAGAGAGAGAGAGAGAAGAGAATAAAGGGGGAAACGCGAATAAAGGACCGAATAAAAGCGACATAAAGCGACTGACGGTAGGCGAATTGTCCAATAACGTTAGCTACCAGAGCTTTTTTTCGACTAATGAACTACCAGCTTCATTATCACGCGGCAAATAGCGTACTGCTCAGAAGAAGGATGCACCAATATGCTCGATCTTCGAATTTCCCGGATTTGTCGCGCTAGTCTCGTAGAATATAAAAAAAAAAAAACCGCTCACAATACCTTTGTTTAGCTTCGGCATTTTAATTAATTTTCCTTCTTTTTGCTATTTTACAATAAAGATGCCTCACACTATTCGCACAATTATTTTTAATTAGAGAATACAAGATTAATTTTTCTGTATTACTAGCAAGTTAATATTAGACCAAAGTATTTTTATAAGAGAAGCAAATTTTTACTTATTTTTAGCATTTACAATAATTTTTATTAATTTACATAGTAAGTATGTAGTATTTTACATATATAATAAAGAGTATTCTTATCCAATTATAAAACATTAGAAATAAATTACGTTCATGACGGCGCGCGTGAAAATTAATCTAGAACAGCATTCCAGAGTTAATGCTCTTTAACGCTCAAAGCTTTGCACACCATTGCACTGTACAATCCCAAATATAATCCATGTACTATTATATTCACTGGTAAAATGTTCAAAATGTAATTGCTCTTTAAATCTACAGAATTAAATGAATAGTATATATTATTCTATAATATTTATATTTAATAAGCAAAAAAGTAATCTATACCAATTATATTGTAGGTATTTATGCCATTAGAAGGAAAAACTTCATACGTTATACATTAAAGAAAATCCATCTAATGTTATCTGTTGTACTACATACTTTGAATAGTTATAATGCTTTTGACGTACGTAGTTTTAAAATCCGGAAAAAAACCACCAAGAATTCGTGTGAGCGATCGAATGGAATTTGAAAAGTATCATGAATCTGTTTCCCTGTAAAAATAGCTGGCTCGGCAGCTACGTTATGACAGAGTGAATCAAGCATGATAAGGAACGTGCTTCAATTTAATGCGGTTGAAATTTCACAGAAACCGGCAAAATAACTGGAAGACACATCCTATTCATCGACATCGCGAATCACAACGACGTTACAGCGAGAAGAAAGTTCCAATCGTACGATTACAGAAAATTTTTCAAGGAGATAACACTTTCTACTAATATAACGTATAACTTTCTAAAATATGTTTTCAAGTTTGAGGAAACGAAAAATAGCTCTTACAAGGTATTTTTATCAATAGTAAGATTACGTATCATTTCATTCAAGTTTTTATGATTAAAATTACGAATTAATAAATACTTTTATGATGGCATTTATACGAAATGTTAGCAGTTGACAGGATATTGTGTATTGAATAAGAGAAAAAGATATTGTTACATGTAAAAAGCACCCTGCTTAAATTAGGTAGATTTTAAATGTGTTCTCATTGTGCTCGTTCGATTTGAAAGAAATCGGCAGATTTTTGCTCGCTCTACCGCAAGAGCACTCGACTTTTCATTCCATTCTATTCGGAAGAGCAAACAAATTAATACTTTTTCTCACAGAGACGCGTTACGGTTACGCTTCCCGGCGATTGGCATTGAGCCTCTGCACAATGCCGGGCGCGTTGATGTGTGGATGGTTCTCGCGACGCGCTTCTCGAGTGTCAATTAAAATATGCGATGGAAAATATCGAAACAATGTATCTGCCCGTCAGCAAATCGATGTATCGAAATCGATGCATGCTCCAGTGATTTTTGCTTTGTTCCCGCATATTTTGTTTTCTCCTTTTTTTTTTTCGCAACTAACGTGCATTGTTTAGATCGCGTTCAAGCCTCGCGCGTTGGTTGAAATAAATTTTTACGGCGGTGTTCCTAGTTTGTGTAAGCGGAGCAACCGCGATAAAGCGAAATTCCAACCGCTTGTCGAGCGCTTTTGTAAATTTGGTTCTTCACACTCGCGTATCATTATCGATGCAACGTAACGAGGGTTATCGATTAAATGTTCTACGAACCTATTAAATCCTATTATATATGTTTAAATGGTACTTTAACCAATGTTTGTATCCGATTCTATCGTATTAAAGTTTTATAGTGAAGTACTGCAGAATGTGAAATTTATAAAATTGATTAAAATCGTAATAATAAACATTATCATATAAATTACTAATAATTATCTGATTTAAAGAATATTGAAATATGCTGTTACGAATTCATATATGGAAAGAATTTGCTGAAATTTAATAAAAACTTATATTTAGATATAGATCTGAAAATAATTTTGTTGTATTATTAAAATAATTACATAGAAAATTTAAATATGATGAGTAATGTTGCAAAAAGTTTTGACATTCGAGAAACGAGCTTGAGCGTTCTACATAATTATTTTGATAGACCGACAAAATTATTTCCAGATCAGTATTTAATTAAATTTCTAGATTCAACAGAACCGTTTTTTCTGTGTATGAAAATATGTAAGAAATCGCAATACACATATTACATACAAAGAAAAGACATAATAATGACAAATATACAAGCTTTATATGTAAAATTAATGTATATATATATATATATAAATGAATAAACTATTTTATAGTTGTCGCAACTATAAAATAATTTATTCAATTACATATATTCATTCTACATAAGAAATTAATATAGCTGTCATTTTTACAGTTGTCATCATTAAGTTTTTCTCTAAGTATAAAGCTCTACACGTAAAAATATCCATACATAAAAATAATTAACTATTTCAATGTTAAAAATAAAATGTTTTTCCACACACATACATACACACACACACACACACACACACACACACACACACACACACACACATGTGCGCGCGCGCGCGCATACAAATAATAATAGCATCGACAAGAGCTGCGTTCGCTTTGGCGTTCACGATGTTGTAAGCATCAATTGTCCTTGTTTAATATTTGTTTAATATTTGTTTAATAAGCAACAAGAATGAAATGACGCTTAAAGCGCTTTAAGCGAACACTATGGACAGAACGATTTTTTGCTGAAGCATCTAAAAATGTAACAAATTTGTAAATAATTTTATTTGGGCTATCAAAATAATCATATTATAAGAAAAATTAGTTGCTATAATATTAAAACTATTTGTAATATTGTCATCAATGTTGAAATGTTTTAATTACTTTGATAATTCAACAAAATTATTTTCAAATCGATATTTGTAACTAAATTTTTAGCAAACTATTCTTCTCGTGTAATATTACGTGATATGTGCACAAAGTTTTTATATTTTTGGGAACGTACTCACGGTTCTTTCATTACTTTTTTGTTTCTAAATCCGCACGTAAATTTTTTTATATTCTCACAATTTCCCTCTCCTATCATTACAGTCGCGCGGACTTCTGCCTTATTCCTCGCTGGTGCTCGTTTAATTTTTTCCGAAAAGCACCGCGGATTAGCACCTTTCGCTTGGCTGCTTTTTTCTCACGAGTATATCACCGCGGTCCAACTTTTCCTCGTCGTTACACTCTGCCGTCTGCAACGATATCATCACCAAATATTTACGAAATGCGCAGACCGGCGCCGCGTCGACTGTCCAATGTCTCCGAACTCCTCTTCGTCTATGTTAAAGAGGCATACTCGAGTTTCGAGTACACTTTCCGACGTTTACGTCTCTTAATGTTAAACGCTCGGATAATAGCCGACTCGCTTCCGAGCTAATCTTGTAATTCGTGTGACCGCTGTCATCTGACATCTCGGATGTTTAAACCTCGCTCGTTTTGAACAGGGTTTTATCGTCTGTTTTCATGCGACTGATTGTGAGTCCATAACAACATGGTCACCGTGTTTATATTACTATCGAAGACAACGGGGTCTACTGGATTTTTGTTAAGCTTATAATATTAGTTTTTAAAATATTTTTTGCCAGCATTAAAGAGCTATCTATTTGCCTTGTTATAAATTTCGATGAACCATAAAGAACCTAAATTGAGCCAATTTATTATTGTTTTGTGATTGAGCTTTGTATACATTGTGTAGAAAAACGCATATAAATTTCTGTTAAAGTAGAATTTTATTGTCACAAATATCTATCGTGATATAATTGAAATTTCAATCATCATAGTAGAAATGTCATTTGATGAAAGTCAATTTCGAGCGCGCGCGCGCACGCGGAATATAAATAAAATAAGTTTTTAATAAAAACCTCGCATTTTTTGCACATATACAAAATTCAATATATAAATAAATAAATTATGCATTGCATAAATTGAAATTCCTTTCTTCCAACATTTTACTACCAGGATGAATAAATTCTCCAAGTTTTTTTAATTAAAAAAAAACTTGGAAACTTATAGCAAAAAAATTTTGCATAGCATTTGATGGTCATGCAATCGAGATCATACAATATCTGATAAAACATCATCATACGAAAAGTCGATAAAATATTTATTCGACAAAACACAATTTGCGAAGTATGTTTGAACAGTTTCATTTTTCAATAACTCTGTTTGAACGTAGCCCGTGAATTAAAATAAACAACATCTCACTTCCATTTAATCGTTTTTATAGATCTATAAAAGGTACCAGCAGGGGAAAAAAGTTAGACAGAACGTTTGTTCGAACGTTAGCTTGCGCATTTTCTCTTTCGAGAAGTTTCTATCGTGTCTCTGTACATTGTTTCTATAAAGGCCGAAGCACGGAAGCGAACTAAAATTAAAACGAATTACGTCAAAAGGGATATCGAAAAAGATTTAATTTCGAACGAATCCCTGTTCGCGTACGTCACGCGCGAAAAGATCCATGTATTGAGATTTCATCCAACGTTCGAGGCGGCAGAGTGAAACAAAGTACCTAGTCGACAAATTTAAACGAACTCGATAATGAATTCGCGACAAACCGGCCGTGAGTTCTTCCTGTTTTGTAGGCTTTTATTCAATATCTTTCAAAGATCGTCGAATAGTAATATATCTATAGTCTATAGATTATCAGCATTTAATTCCATTTGCTCATCGATGCAAATTGCAAATATCGGCGTTAGCAGTAATTGAGAATTTTTTCATTGTTAAGTTATTACAAAATAATAGTATAGAGTAATTTTGAGAAGTCGGTAAATTTTGCAAGTACTTTACGAGCATATAAGTTAATTCTGTTTCCAATGTAAATTTGACTAAGTCGTTCTCAATACGTCTTTTTAAATTTGCAATTTTTGAATTTTTAAGAATAAATATCTTGCAGCAAAAAGTCTTGCGATAAAAATCAAAATATAGTTTGCGTGTTTAGTACGTATTCAGGCTGAGGTAATAGTTTGCTGAAAATCCGAGTGGCGTGACACGCGCTACTTCCCTCAAATTGGCATAATCGAGAGACATTAAGTGGTTGATCGACTATTTAAAGCGACACGTTTAAGTCTTGAGACGTCGTACTGCGGTTCTTCTCACCACAAGGTGCCTGTAGGGGATCATTAACCTTATTACGCACGCTTAACCCGTCAGAGTACATAGTTACTATAGGATATACCATAATGACGAAAAGATTTTTTTCGACAAATTTTGTAAAAAACTAAGGAAATTACTTTTTTTGCTAACATATTTTACTTAATTCAAGTTTCAGTTTATTGAGTCGATAATAATCAGTGATTACATAAGTAATTATATTACTTATTGATTGATAGTAAACGATTTAGAGAAAAAAATGTGTGCGTAATAATTATTTTATAACTTATACATTTAAAATAATCATATGATTTTATTAATTTATTATTTATTAAAATGACGAATTTCCAGAATGTTCTAAGAACAATAGAAATTGTGATGTATGCACTTATTAAGATATCGGAGTGATTCTTTTATTAATATTAATTTTTAATATCGTTTTATTAGTATTAATTTCTAATATCATTTCCCGCTCAACAATCTTTTGTTAGATAATATCTCTGTCAAGTATTTTTATGGCGCGGAAATAAAAGTCTTTCGTATACCTGCCGTTAAAACGCTTAAAATGAACAATAATGGGACATCATACGTGGAGAATTTTCTTGCTTTCTTACAAGTACCTCGAGAAAAGAGTCTTTTTGTGTCTGTTCTCACCGGGGTCTATAAGCTGCACAATAGAGTCAATGACATGCATTCTCATAAAATCCGACGAGACCGTGGGACGTCGCGGTTGGCTCTCTGCATGTTGTCAAATTGTATTCCGAGAAAACTGATGAAAAGAATGTTGACTGCAGGCAAGAGAATAGGAGAATGGGAAATGCCTATGATCGATGTCTTACTTAATCAAGCCTCCCTAACCTCTCGCTTAATGTCTATAAAAAAGAAAATGTGGAATTGTTCGGCATAATCAGATGTCAGACGATCAACGTGATCAATGTTATTTTATCATATCACTTTATTAAACATAATATGATATGATATAATGATATCTTTTCTCAATGCAATTATATAAAATTTGTGGTCTCTGAATATAAATAATTCATGAAAGGAATTTAAGCAACAATTTAATTTAAAAGGTTTACAATTTAATTTAAAATGTAATTCAAATTTAATTTTTAATTTTATTTATATTTATCACTTATCATTTATTAATATTTTAATTTTATCGTTTATTTATATTTTAATTTTTGATTTTTATAATTTTTTTGTAACTCAGTATAATATTCTAATTCTATTAAAATTCTATTAAAATAAAATGTACTTAAAATTAAATGAAAAGAGATAAGATATATATTTATATGCCTACAATTTAATAATTGTGTGTAATTTGCAACAAAATCTTTATTTTATATTATTTTGAAAGACTAGAATGATCGATATTGACTTTTTTAAAAAGGAAGATTGAGTTTTGATAAATATTGACTTTTGTCAAACAATTTGTAGATTGAAAGTTTAACAGTTTGCGTACGTTAACTGTACATTGAATATATATTATAATCGCTGTATATCGTAATATCTACAACAGAGTCTATATAACTTTTTTTGAAATTTCAATTTCTCTTTTAGTGAGAGAAGTTTATATAACTTCCAATATTAAGCGAGAGAACACAATTTCATGTATCATAAATGAATTTACATTATGATTCGTAGTAAAAATAAATAGCTAATACGATAATATCTACTAAAAATAATTTCAAACACATTTCGTAACATGTATTCACGTTGACATTCGCCTCGAAGCAGTCATTTGAAACGCTTATCGAAGTAATTAAGAAAAATACTGCACGAGCATTCGTCATCATTACCGTATGCGCGTATAAGCTTTGGAATGATGACAGAAAACGCGAGGTTGTTTAGGTGGTCTTCATTCCGATTGCTGGAGCACTCGGAATTTCTTCGCTGTTCTTTTGAAACAAACTCTTTCTCTTCCCCAACATTGCACGTCCAATACGAAAAAGGTGCGCTCACATCGTCGACGACAAGAAAATCCCGACGAATAACGACCGCTCGTTCGACGATATCTCTTTTATATATATATATACAAACAACATCGCGTCGCTCCAGATCGACTTAACTATCTCTCGCTTACTTATGTATTTATTCGATCATATTTGAATAATTGGCCACCCGATAGGACCACTGCTTAATAAGTGGTTAGCTTGTTTCGCGTGATTTATGTCGACGCGCACGAATAAAGAAAAAGATGAATTTTCATTGAAGAATAGAAAATTATACTAAGTAAGTAAGTAGTTTGTAATAATGCGGATGAAATAACAAACAACTTACATCACATTATGTAAACAATATTTTATATAGTCTCTTATTTTCAAGAAATTACTTTTATACTTGGATTATTTGTAGATGTACAATAAATTTATAAACTTTTCATATTAGAATGTCGTAACTTTTTAAAATTATGCGTTTCGTTTTTAAGTAGTTAACTATACTACACTGTTTTTTCGAAGTGCTATAATTCCAGATCTTAAATTTTAATAAACCTGTTTTGTGCATTTCATTAATTGGGACATTTTTTAAATTGCGTTTTGTATATAAAATCATGAAGCATTAAGTAAATATATTAGTTTCCATTATGAATAAAAAAAACATTTATAATAGGGAATATTATAGCGTATATATGCATTGCATATATAAATGTAAGCTGCTTATTTTAAAGGTGGTGTAGTTCCAGTTTCAAAATCTTGGTAAGATAAATATGCCACAGCAGTATGCATACTCATCTCATTAAAATTCATGATGTTAAAATTCAACTTGTGTCGCTTCGAAAATAAGCTATGTGTATGTTATTTTCTCACCTTTAAAATAAATCTATAAAAAATGACATATAATACAAAAGAATATGTTTTGTTAGTTGGTGAAGTAGCTTGTTACGACATAAATGGATCGCTACACTATGTCTGTAAATAGGACTAATGAAAAGGGTTGCTTTGTGATGCAAAAAAGACTTATTATTTGCTATTCTTGTCTTTGTCGCATTAGATTATTAGGAGAGCATACTGCCATTATCTTTATCAATATGGCATTATAGCAGCCAAGTCTTTTTGTGATGAGTCGGAGCATGTATCAACCGAGACAAGTAAATCACGTGAGTGCACCTGCTGGGTAGACGTTAGAAAAGCCCGGACAACTTTCTTTCAAGCGCACAAGCTTTCACATCTCGAAATGCCTTGCTGCATTTTAAATATATGTGCATGAAGATGTAATTTTTTGTTGTTTCTTTTTAGCTAAGTATATAGTATAGCTACATAATATATATTTACAACATTTATAAAAGAAGAACGTTTATTCTACTCGGTAAACAAATAAATAATAACGTTTATTCTACTCGGTAAACAAATAAAAAATAATGAAAATTTTTACATTTCTATTACTAGACTATGGATAGTTTGGCAATTATGATTATCAGTGACTATTATTTTTATCTTGACTGTTGCGATTTTATTCTAAAAAGATATCTTTGTCCTCTAAACTATAAAATATGTTTTACTTGATCTTTCATTAAGAATAATTTTAAAAAAGAACAAAATGTGCCTTCTTATTTATGCATTTTTAGCACGTTTAGCTTTTGATTATTTCCTTCAAATTCTTTGTATTATTATCTGCATTCGTTCTAACTTTATATTAATATGTAGCTTTATTATTACTTTCATTATTACTCAGAATCTATTCCTACTGATATATTCTTTTTGTTTCAAGGATAAATAATAATTATAAAACTTATTTTTTCATGTTTATCGCGAATATGACGTAAAGTGAGATATGGATCAAGGAAGCTATATCCGCTTGTGGTAGCTTATAAAAATGCATGCGTACCTTGGTGAGTGCGTCAAGAGGGAATGCCGAGATATACACACTTCTACCCCCTTCCCCTCCCTCTATGTTTGTGTATCGACAACTCGCGGAAGTATATACTTCCTCACACACACACACACATACACACACACACACACACACACACACACACACACACACACACACACACACACGCACACACACACACACACGCACACACGCACGCACACACGCACACACGCACACACGCACACACGCACACACACACACACACA
>Ga0157363_1005566_pt1 | contig 11761 bp, 5 predicted proteins | sample AttsexASBM1_FD_111477 | JGI IMG/M metagenome (GOLD analysis project Ga0157363, IMG submission 111477) | Fungus gardens microbial communities from leaf cutter ant in Ribeirão Preto, State of São Paulo, Brazil - Atta sexdens ASBM1 | ecosystem: Host-associated > Fungi > Mycelium > Unclassified ...
AAAATCGCTGGCTAAAATTGAGAGAATCGATAAGCGAATGTTACTCGATTGTGCCAATATATCCGGTTAAGGCATTTCGCAGATAGTTGGTACAGTTGTGGTTATACGAGAGCCGTTTAAACCAATCAAACAGATACAACATAGCTTTGTGCGCATCTATACATTGGCAGAATAGGAAACCTGTAGTTGTGTATCTGGAAGGAATTCATCTCCGTGTTTCAGCCGAGTTTGGTGTGCTGCGGTCTGATTGGCTACCCTCAAGTTACTCACCATATTCTAACTCTAGTAAATCCGTCTCTAAACCTCATCTCTAAACTAAATTGCTATTGTGATTTAAATCCATAACTAATGACTAAGTGAGCTGTGCAATGTAATTCAATTAATCTATAATATTTTACGAGAATTAATTCTGCTTCATTAATGTCCGATCGTCCTAATAAGATTCTATTCGATTATAATCGAATAATATTACTATAAACCACTGGATATTTATTATTTAATAATTATGAGAAGCTAGGATACGTGGATAATTTGCAAACATTTGCATTTCACAATAATTAATGCAAGTATCATAATCCATGCTATGCATCCAATATAGACTGATTACAACTATTCGGTGCTGATAAACGACCGTATATTTGAGTTTTCTCATTACAAATGTATGTGATAGAGACAAAGAACATATAACTTCAGCACAAGACATCAGCCATAAGGATAAGATCATAAACATTTCAATAAACAAGTTCGTTCAATATCTTGAATAAACGATAGACTGACAGATACCGATGGCAAAGAGTGCGGTCAACACTATCAAACAACACCTGCCACGGACAGACTCCGGCGCGGGCTATGCTTGATCGATAAGTGTGCAGCGTGTCTTACGGAGGATATCGGGTTACACAACTCGATTGCAAGCTCCATTGTTCATTAACCTCAGCGCCGCCGCGGTTAATTACGGTCGGACGATAGTATCCGCGTTATTATGCGAACTTCCAAGTCGGAAGTTATCCGGCACGAGTATACGCGGTACAATCGATTTGTGAATTCTATAGTAGCTTTACCAGCGTGAGTCGCATGATCGACTACATACGTCACTCACGCACGCGTACATACATTTAACAATTAAAAATATTTATAATTGAATACAGTCTTCCCATAAACGTCGTGAATACCAAATTTCAAATATCTTGCTAGCATAGAAATAGTGACTGATAAAACTGAAAACTTTTTGTAACGATTTGTAACAAAATAATGTATTAATCTACAATGAATGAAAAAAAATGGTTGCCATAATTTATAGTCATTTTTGGGACTATACAGAGTGTTCAACGCAACGGTCCGCACGATTTTTCAGACACTTCCGACAATTTAAAAAAAAGAGTGAAGGATGAAAGTATTCCTCTGTTTTTTATAGGTTACAACATTCGATAAAAAAAAATTTGAAAAAATTGTTTTCATAAGAAAATCAAAAAAATCATTTACAATTTTTTAAATAGCACATAAATAGCTATAATTTTTTTTAATTCTTCTATCGCATGTTGTAGCCTGTGTAAAACAGATAAATATTCATTTTTTTAACTTTTTTTTTAACTGTCGGAAGTATTTAAGAAATCATGCGGACCGTTACGCTGAATATCCTGGGTATATTTATAATTATTCCAATCATATAAATATAATTAATCGTGCTATTAAATAATAAACATACACAATGAAAATTTTTAATTTTTCTTTAACAATTTTTTATATTATTATCACATAAATAGTAAATGAATTTAAGAAAAAGACTATAATTCATTATAATTGCAATTGCGTTTACTGCGTTTTACTGAATAAAAACGATTATTTTATTTATATCATTTATTTATATATTTTGTCGTTTTATATTAATATTTGAAATTATTATAATAAAGTACAATTTTTTTCTTGTTTTAAAGAACCATATATGGTTACTATTACTAACATTTTAGCAGTAACAATCATAAAAAAAAGCTCTTACACCATAATTATTTTATTTATTTATTTGTGACTATTTATATATATTGTGTAATTATAGTCACAAATATCAAACACTTTTTTCTCAGTATATAATTTAAAAAATTACTATGTTATTCCAAAAGATTAATTCTCTTTAAGACACTGTGTCAATTAAAGCGAACTTATAACTACTTTTTATATAAAATAAAACAATATTTTAAAGGTAAAAAGTAGCGTTTTGTGCAATTTCTATATATATATATATATATATATATATATATATATATATATACATATAAATTTTGCAGTTAACTTATTTTTTTATTAAATTTCAATATTCAATAGTACATGTTAACATAATATTGATTCATCCGTCATAAAATAAAATGGCTGTTGAAGTAAAAACAAAATCTAAACATTCATCTTTTGTCGAAGATTAAAGAAAGAATGATAACTTTAAACCGATAAAGTAAAAGCAGTTGCAAAAGAAGAAGGGCACTACGTTTGTGATCAGTGTAGATTACAGATAGATAGGACAAGAGACTTGTTCTCAGACTTTGTATCACGGAGAAAGACCTATGAAATCTTTTGGATCTTCGCTGAGATGAACATTATTTATTATAAAGAGAATTTTAAAAAATTCTAGATTTAAGATAGTACTCCTCAAAAAAGTAAAAACTATTTAAACAACATATGTCAAAAAAATAGACTTTATCGAAAATAGAAGCAAATTTCCATTTTGATAAGATAAGGGATTTATTTGCATTTCTGAATGTCTTTTTTATATAAATTAATTTTTTATTCTGCACATAAAAAGATTCGACGATTTTTAGAATTATCATCAAAAAATAAATACATTAAGTATAACAAATATTTCATATCTTTTATTGAAATTAGTGATATAATTTAATATCATTACTATTTTTAATAGTTTTATGTTACAAATTACTTCATTAATGTCATTAATATCATTAATTTGTTACACCATTACATTTAAATTTAAACCGAGATTTAATTATTTCTTTCGAGACTTAGCCGTGACAAAGTTTATCTATAGTGAATGTTCTCATAATTCGTTGCTCATACATAACAGACATTCTTTCGCATAAGTTCAAGGACCAAAATTCTAAGTTCAGATCACCAAGGGAGGAGTAGTTGGTCGGGACTTGTTTGTGGACGGCAACGGGGTGCAGCAAGAGGTTAGGAGGACACAGGAGGGTAAGCCGAGTGCTCTGCCCTATCAAGAGTAGCAAATGCTTGGCGTTCCTGAATCCTGGCGGCCGGCGAGGCGACCTAATTAGCGAAATACTCGAGTCTTCTCTCGTCTCGCCTCACCAACCGCTCAGCCTGCGGCACAGGAACGTTGGCACCAAGCTCATACGCTTCTTTCTTGATAGTTCCCTCTTCTGACCCTCTTTCCTCTCCGTCGCTCGTTCCTTCCGTCAGACGCAAATACGGGGCATCGTTTTCCAAATACCAGGAAGCACCCTCGGAATTTCTGCCCCGCGTAATCGGAACACCGCGTTGTCGCGAATCTCGCGTCGGTCTCTTTCTCGCTTTTCTTGCAGCTAGCAGTTTCCGACTTTTTCAATTCTTTCTGCTCGCTCGCAAGCTGCATGAACGCGCACCAGTGACAACACAAAAGGTCGTGATAAAATGAACCGGCGCACGTGTCAGGTCATAGAATCTTTTTGTTGAAAAAAATTTAAGCTCTGTATATATATATATATATATATACAATGAAAGCAAAAAGTATTTGTACAAGGAAATTTGTTATAAAAAAAGCCTTATTTGTAGAAAATAAATTAGCAATTTTATACAATAAATATATTCTGTTCTAATATAAACAAACGAGTTTCGCATGTATTCCTGATTTTAGCTAAATTTCTCGTCTGTACGAATACTTTTTGAGTATTCAAACAATACAATTTTTAATTTTCGCTTATTTTTCAACTGATATATTTTGTATAATTAATACACATCATTTTGGTGTATATAATTTTAAGAAACATACAATTTATTTTATTCTTTATGAATAAATTGTTAATTATCTAACAAAAAATGATCGTTAATGTCGAATCGGCGTCAAATTGGTGTTAAAATTATCAAATTTAAATCGATTCGACATTTGATGACTTATTCTCTGGATAATATTTACTTTTTAAAAATAAAGTTTTCTTAAAAATATTTTCTCTGTACGAATATTTTTTGTACTCACTGTACATATATATCAGAATACTGGCATTTTTAAAGCAAAGAAAATTAAAGTTAGTCTTTGCTGGATGTGTAAATTAACTAAAAAATCTTTCAATCGATTTATATGTAAGTTTATAAAAATTATAAATCCTATTATCTATATCTTTATTTTGTCCAGTTTTATTATCTATAAAATGTTTTATAAAATCCAGTTTTATTGTCTATAAAGTTTTCATTCAATAAGAAGATTATCATATTTTTCATGCATCAATATTTTCTGTGCAGATAAATAAACTTCTCTTTTTTTATTAGATTTTATATATAAAAAAAATAATAAATAAATAGTATATGATTTGATATAACAGATTTAAAATAGAAATAATATTATAGAATATTATTTCAGCAAAAATAAATTATACTAAAAGGATAAAATTTTTCTTATTTTTCTTATTTGTTTGTCGTATCTTAAAAATTTATAATCTTCGATCGACGATTTTATATTTTCACAGCCTTTGGAAGTGCGTGAGATAGGTCCGGATCGATGCTACAAAGCGTGTCAACTCGGAGTGTGGAGTCCGATTTGTAGTAAGAAACTTCAGGGTATCGTGAAACTCGCCTCGGCGCTCGAGAGTGGCAGATACGTCGCAAGGGACATCGGTAAGTCCTGTTCTATCCCAGGCGTACACGACTCGCGGTAGTTTATCGAGTGAGCAAAGCAGGTTTCCTAACTGTGTGAGAGAAGAGGAGGAAAAGAGGAAGAGAACTTCCGTCGCGAGTTTCCTCTTTTCGCGGAAGAAATAAGCTTTGGTGGGGAAAATCGCCTGCGGCTTCCTTGTCCGAGAAAGGTCTTTTGGATCCCGGTTAATCGAGCACAATTCGTCCCTCTTCGCGTTCCAGTGTTCAAGTTTAGATAGAATAGCCCTCGGGAATTATCGAGTTTAAAGTTTAAGTAGCCAGCGATTTAGAGAGTTTAAGTGTTCATTTTTAATGTTACGTTTTGTGAACAAGCAGGAAAGTATGGAGCTCATTCCCTGTGGCAGTTAACAACAATTGGCATTTCTATAATATTTGCCATAGCGTTTCAAAGATTTATCCTTTACCGTCTTAGTATTTATATGCTTTATTAAGTATATGGCTTTTATACATAAACTTCCACTCAGTTAGCTTGGATAGAACGTATACTATTCGCTTGCTCGTAGAGCAAAACGAGAAAAGTGAATAATGTAATTTTGTAAAGTAAATTTTGATGACCTAGCCATTACCGCAAGCTCAGTTGAGACTGAATTATTTGCATATGCCAGAGCGAAAGATAAATAGTAAGCGCACATTTTTCAATAACTAATCAATATAGAAAAGATATTTGCAATTAGCAACTTGAGATTTATAATGCATTTTTTCTATAATTTATTCCAAGATATATTAATTTCAACTAAAATTACAATAATCAAGTTTTTTACAATATAATTGCAATATCGATAATACAACGTTTTACGAGTATTAAAATTTTTCATTACACGTCTCGATCGAATAAGTATAATAAAAAAAAGATGCAAATAATTAAATAACATAATCTTACACTGAGCTTATCAAGTAATGGAAATAAATACTGATGAAAAATATCGTATTTGTTTGAAAATAATTGGCTGAAATATGGTCTTTATATAAAAGAGAAGAGTTCAATCTATTCAGTTTAGTATTTCAGTTTTATATTTCAATATATTAAATGAATTCGAAGCTTATTCGCAACTGAGAATTGTATGTATGCATGCACAAGTTTCATTATAATAAATTATTAATAAATAAAATTTAAATGCAAAAGGTAAATAATTAATTTTTACAAAAAATTGCATAAAATAAAAATAGAAATTACAAAAACATACCGCAAATTTTTGTCTTTATCAAATGAATTTTATAGAGATAGTAAAATATAATTGCGAAAAAAGAAAATAATATCTTGTATCCAATTATTTAATTGTAAAAAACGAAATCTATCGATTAATTTACATGTATTTATTTAATCTATATCTATTCATATCCTATTAATAGTGAGTGGCGCTTTTATTTTGTGTTAAACTAGGTGGTGCAGACCCCGAAAGAATGACTCCCTTTAGAGTAGAGGAATACCTGGCGGAGTTGTTTTGCGGATCGAATGTCACGATGCAAGTGATATCCGATCAGGATACGCTACTTCAGGAATACCCACTATTCGCTTGTGTAAATCGTGCTGCCTCAGTAATACCGCGTCACGCCGGTAGAATTATATTTTTGACTTATGAGCCACCCGCTTGCGTCTTGGAGACGATCTTGATCGTGGGGAAAGGTGTCACTTATGACACCGGCGGCACCGACATCAAGTGCCAAGGCATCATGTTTGGCATGTCGAGGGACAAATGTGGCGCGGCCGCTTGTGCCGGATTCATGCAGGTGCTGTGTAATATATCGTCGAGCATTATACATCATGCTGAAACGATCTCGTTTCACCTCACTTCTATTAATAATATGTCGTTTTAATCAGCTTCCTGCTTGGCTATAAAAGCTGGTAGATTCTTGAATGATCATCATATGCGAACCGTAATTCTATTTCTTATGGCATTACGGTGTAGGGTATTAATGATCTCTGATGCAGGTTCCCTCCCCCTCCCGCCCCTCTATATATATAATATATATATAATATATACATGTGTGTATATATATATATATATATATATAATATATATGTATATGTATACGTATGTGTATATATATTATACATACATATACATGTACATATATGTATATACACCGAGCCTATTATTATATACACTTATGGTCGAGATAAAAGTTTTAAACTAATCAGCGCTGTGTAAAAGATCAGGAATTATCATTTTGGACATATTTATTTTTGCTGAATCAAAAGTTAAAATTAAAATGATGAAACAAAGTAATGCGTTTTTAAATATTAATTATACACAAATTATATTTCATACGTCTAGGATCTGTTATATATCATAGGTAGTAAATTTATTGCAACCACCAACTATAAAGGTCGTCGTCGCTTTGTGCGTTGTAAGAAATAGCATAGGCGAGAACTCTTACGTCGCTGATGAGGTAATCACGGCAAAATCCGGTGCAAGGATACGCGTGGGCAACACGGACGCCGAGGGTAGAATGGCTATGGCCGATGCTCTCTATTATCTCAAAGAAATGGCCCTATGTTCTGTGAATCCGCATCTCTTTACAATAGCTACATTAACAGGCCACGCAGTATTAACTGCAGGTTTAGGATATTCCGTAAGTATTATAAAGTATTTGTAGTTATGCTTTTAATCGCATTTTAACGAATAAGATAACGCATGTATTTAGCAATTCGAATTCCTATTACTCGGATAATGATATAATATTACTTTGAATAAAAAGAGCGAATAATCTATATAGTTGTGCTATCACCGCGTAACAATAACAAAATTAGACGTTAAAATCTAGATGCGAACTGGCAGAAATATATACAGACAGTTATGTTTGTTGATTCATTGACGAAAGCATAATTGGACAGGATTATAAACGATCTAGATATGGCATACAGTTTTCCTGTGTTATATTGAAACGATCTAGATGCAACGTGCAGTTTCCCTGTGTTATATTGAATCCCGAGCGTGACATATGATATGATTTTGTTATCAAAATTGCTTGTAGACGTTAGCTATAATTCATCCTCTGAGGATACTTTGTTAGTAAAAGATTCTCCGATAAAAGATCTATTTTATCATGTATCCATATTTTCGAAAATGCAGAACTTACATTTATATTTATTGCTATAGATTGCTATGGATAATGCTGTGGCACGACTAGCTAGTAATGCAGAAAAGCTTCAAGCTTCCGGCGAAGTTGTTGGCGATCCATTCGAAATATCGCGAATACGTAGAGAGGACTTTCTTACTCATCAAGGACGTGCGGAAGGTGATAATATTCTTCAAGCACTAAATCAACTTAGTTGCAAAATTCCACGAGGTCATCAGGGACCAGCCGCTTTTCTAATTAAGGCTTCCGGATTAGACAAGGTATTATGTTTGTTGTTATTACTGTTTAAGTTTTTATTTAAATTTAACGTGATATTTCTAGATATTATAACGTCGTTTAATAATTTATGACTTTTAGCATGGTAATGAATCAAAGGAACCATTAAAATATTGTCATCTGGACATAGCCGGCAGTGCCGGTGATTTTCCCGTACAACCAACCGGATCACCAATTTTAGCATTAGCCAAAATGTTTCTTTTTGATAAAATAGAGACCAAAAATCCGTAATGCTGATATAAACTGCAATATTTTATGTATCATACATATCTTTATACATTATATTATATATATATATCCTTATGCCGTATAACTAAAGCAATTAATATTCATGACTGGCGCAAAGAATCTTGGATATTAACCGGAAATGCAAATAATAATTAATCATCTCTATAAATCCTTGAACCTCAGAGTTCCCATAAGCTGTACAACACGGATTTACTTGGAACACAATAAACTGCATTAGAGTCACTATGTAGATAAAGTAACGGATTTGCCAATAGGCATTTATCTAAGACGGCAAAATTTTAGAAGCGACAAATTTTTAAGATTCTTTTCAATATAAAATATTAAAATAAAAATTAATTTATTTTTTATTGTATTATATTTGTTATCAATAAATTTGTTACTCCAGATCTACCACAATTCGCTGGCTCGCGTAAAGGAGTATCTCGCGGCAGTATCTCGCGTCTCGCTTTGCTTGTCTTAGCGTCCAGACATTACCTGTCATTACCTGAGTCTCTAGATTTATTCATAATAATCCCTTTCTTTGTGTAATTTAACACTTTTTGTAATATTGTGATATTAAATATGAATAATGAATAATAACTATATAGGTAATATCATAGCTATAAATTTGATTCTAATTTAATAATTAATAGTCATTCTCTCAAATCATGTTGCGAATAAGTACAAGATGAATTATTTGAAGATATTTTCAAATTTTTTTGAATTCTCAGTTATTTTGTGTATATCAATCAAGAATATTCATTATTTCACTCTTCATTCACCTTGTACTTATTGTACAATAAATCCTTTATAGATGATCGAGTTAATACAGACATCGTGAGCAGACATTAATTGTAGATTAAGAAGTTTTTCATTACGACGTTTCAAAATTCATTTATTCTCTCTCTTTCTCTCTCACTTTCTCTCTTGTCTCTCCCCTCTCTCTCTCATTTCCCCTCTTTCTCTTCCTGACCAATTTCGTATTGATTGCAGCATGGAGTTTGTAGTTGTACCCCTTTAAAATACACGCACATCGATTTATGCGGACATCTACCTCAACCTCATCACCTCCCGTACAGTGGCAATCCCGTCTTAGCTATGTCCTATTGCTATCTGATCCAAGGAAAATGTCTGACACTGCGAAACGATCTTCCTTACGAAATGCAATACGTTTGCGAACTCGACTGCAAGCCCATCTGTACATCGCCTTGCCCGCCCTGCAAAATTCCCTGTGATCCCTATGGCGCCCCTTGTCCTCCAATCACCGGATGTCCCACTTATTCAAATACGAATTCCTGTGAGCGTCAAGCGCAATCCTATCCACCTGCTCAATCCGCGTCGCTAAAACCTAATTCAGAAACGATGTACCAGGGAGCAATATGTCAACCAAATGTCCAAAGAAACGAATTGAATCCGCGTGTATGACAATACGTCAAGTTACGAGATATTCATGTGATATGAAGATTTATGAGGACCATTCTTGTATGGCGAGTCGTTAATCTTGCCATCGATTGAAGTCTGTTTTTACTACTTTTATTCAATTTATTTTATAGTTCTATGTTTATTGGACATAATGTATACATTTGTGAGAATAAAAAATATATTATGCATAAAAATCATTTTCCCACTTTTCTTTGCAGAGATCATTTTGTTTAATTGAAAAAATATAAAGTAGTTTTAAAAAATTGCAATTATATCGAATGATCGGATAATAATAAAAATAAAATAAATGTATAAAATATCTGCAGTCAATAAGTTCTCATATATATCTGAAATCAGTGATAATGTACCTTCAGTTGGTACATCTTACGGTAGTCTCTATTATCAAAGTATGGTTATATTTTAAATAATGTGTTATATAATATTATGAAATATATGTATTAATAAATACATATAAATTAATTTAACATTTAGTCTTCATAAATAAATGTATATTTTCTATTCGATTTTCGAATAGAAATGTATTTTACAGTATCTTTAATGTCAATCATTTTTCAAATTAGAGCTACCTAATTATACGTAATTGCTTGATGTTATTTTTATGTATTATGAATTTAATAGCGCATGTGCAATTAAAAACAATTCCCAATTTTTATGCTTTGATTTTTTTACGACTATTTTGAATATGAATCGTTATTAATTGTTAATATTATTTGATGATAATATATTGAACAATCAATATCAAAATAATTGTGTATATTTACAATGTGTATATTTATCAATTATAAATTTATGTTAAGTCAATCGTACTACAGCTAGAAGCGGAGAAGAGGGTATGTTGGAGAACATAAATATAGTATAAAATAATTTCAAGAAGTATATGATATTAAAGCATATACTTATTAAAGTCATGTTTTATCATTGCGTGTCTATCGATAGTTAAAACTATATTTGACAATCACCAAGTTGCTTTACTTAATGCTAGCAAAAAAATGCCGTGGAAGGAAAACTTAATTAACTATTACGTCCTTTCTTAATTAAGAAAAAAACGCGTTTGGCGTATCTCGTAGAGATTACTGCGAACGAAGTAAACTTCCGTTTGCGTTACCATCACACGTTTGCTTTCTCACGATCGAAAGCCTGATCTAAAACTAATTTTGGAATTTTTTGCTGCAATTTTTTGAATTGATATTAGACGAATGGATTGACAGAGTACAAATGCTTATCTATAATTCTCATTAGATTATTAATTCAAATCTCTTCAAGTATTTATGTAGAGATACAAATTACAATAAACGATGTATGTAACAATTTGAAATTGAAATAAAAATTATTTAACGAAATGCTTAAAGAACAGATTATTATTAGTTTTTATAATTTGTAAATAAATTTAATATCAACTTTGTTATTAATCCAAAATATTAAAAATTTAATCCATGATTGAGAAAATATCAGTTCAATTATTTTATCATCTGATTATTTATATTTTATGTCTAATATTAAATATCAATCATTTCGTATATATGAAATATGGACATTAATTACATCAACAAAATCGACGAAAACACGATAATCGCGAATGACAGTTTCGGAGATACGAGGTAAAGCGGATAATACACAATTCACAGGCAGTAACATAGTGACAAGAGAAGGCAGCATTATCAGTGCGGTGATACATATGAGTTGACATTGTGAGGAACCTGAAGGCGCGCGCGCGCGCCCCCCCCCCCCACACACCCCCCCCCCCCCCCCCCACACACACACACACACACACACACACACACACACACACACACACACACCACACACACACACACTCACCACACACACACACTCACCACACACACACACTCACGCACGCACGCACGCA
>Ga0157363_1005567_pt1 | contig 11760 bp, 12 predicted proteins | sample AttsexASBM1_FD_111477 | JGI IMG/M metagenome (GOLD analysis project Ga0157363, IMG submission 111477) | Fungus gardens microbial communities from leaf cutter ant in Ribeirão Preto, State of São Paulo, Brazil - Atta sexdens ASBM1 | ecosystem: Host-associated > Fungi > Mycelium > Unclassified ...
ATATAAAAAAAATATTTTATATATATATATATATATATATATATATATATATATATATATATATATATATATATACACATACACACGCGTTTGTTTTCCTAAGCTGCGATTTCAATTACACTATTAGATATCAAAGGAACAATGTAATTCAGTCTCTTAAATTAAATATTTTTTCAATTTTTAACTTCCACGTGTGTCAAAATGTCAAGTCAATATTTCTGTGATCAGTTTCAAGATAAATAACATCCATATTAACATATAGAACTTAGTAAATAATAAAATAATTAGAATTGCATTTAACATATTTTCTTGAATTAAATAGTGTAATTCCATTATTTCAGTTAAATTAATGATATATATTAAATAGGAGTAGTAGTAGCCTATAAAAATAATTAAAAATAATTCATATTGAATATAATTTAATATTATGAATTTAACATATTTTCGTAAGCTTCAATATTTCTTCCTGTTAATTAATATCTCTACAAAATCAATATGAATTTTATACGTTTTAATGAAAGAGCTGCATTGATAAATATAATATTTATTTCAGATGGTACGAAGATGAATAATATCTTCTTCACGAAAAGTAATAAATTTATAGACACTTCATTCAAGAAAGATCCCGATAACGCATTTCTCATAATCACTCGTACACTCCACGATCCCAATGGCGAACTCCTTGATTGTTTCCAACTTAATGATAACACACAATGGTTCGGCGGGCCACAATTTCGTTATCAGCACTGGCCTATACAGAATATGTATTATGAGGAAGAGCCGTACTTGCCTACGCATCCTTCAAACATGGCATTAGCCGAACGTTATTGGCTATCCAGCAAAGGAATTTACATCTATGTGGACGATGCAAGCCCGCTATTCCTCGATCAGAACAATTATCGGGATAAGTATTTATGCATGATCGCCAAGAACAAAGCGCCCTATCAGCATCGCGATGTCATCAATATCACATACACAATAGGTTTTTTTCCGAATCCGAAAGCTGCTCATCAATACGCAGTAAAAAAGCATTTGGGTAGGCCGACGGGTCACCCCGACAGCCTGATGGTTAAATATCCTATATGGTCTACCTGGGCCAGATACAAGACCAATATCACCGCGAAAGTGGTAGAAACTTACGCGGATGAAATCGTCGCCCATAGATTCAAGAATAGTCAAATCGAGATTGACGATAACTGGGAGACCTGTTACGGCTCCGCCGAGTTTGATCCCATCAAGTTTCCCAATGTCAACGCTCTTACGCAACGATTGCAGGAAAAGGGCTTCCGCGTCACTTTGTGGATACATCCTTTCATCAACCGAAATTGTGAACCCGCGTACTCCACCGCGCTGAATAAGGATTACTTTGTTAAAAATCAAGATGGAAACGTTCAAATGTCGTGGTGGCAAGGTAAAAATTAGTTTAAAATCGATGTTCTTTGTTGCAGAGAAAACGATGATTATTCTCTGCAGTTGCCAAATTTTTTAAATATTAAATATCTTGCATCACTTAAAGAAATAAAAAGCGATATTTATTTGCAAACGAATTTATGAATTTTCAATCTTTTAATGTACCTTCAATTATATCTTTTTTAGGTTCAGATGCCGCCACGATTGACTTTACAAATTCGAACGCTGTGACATGGTGGACAAACCGCCTGAGTCGTCTTCAGCGAGATTTAGACATCAACAGCTTTAAGTTCGATGCCGGCGAAGTGTCCTGGTTACCACAGGTGCCGAAGTTAAATGATCAGTCTGAATTGCAGCCAGGTATATTCACAGAAGAATACGTCCGCAAACTCGCATCAAACTTCCCCCATAATATTGAAGTACGGGTAGGATGGCGTACTCAGGACTTACCGATATTTGTTCGCATGATCGATAAGGATACCAGGTGGACCTGGAACAATGGTCTACCCACGCTGATCACGACGTTACTGCAGATGAATCTTAACGGATACGTCTATGTGCTGCCAGACATGATCGGCGGCAACGGTTACGGAACGGTACCATCTAAAGTCTTATTCATCAGATGGTTGCAAGCCACTGTCTTCATGCCATCGATGCAATATTCTTTTGTGCCATGGGATTTCGATGAAGAAGTAAGTAATATGGAAAATCCTAGCCGAGATGAATGGATTGTTGTATGATAAGTTAATGAATTTAATTTGTCCCTTAAATCATATTATAATATTGCAAAGAAATAATGTCCATCTATATTTTACCAGACTACCAAAATCTGTAGAGAATATACCGAATTACACACAAATTACTCGACAGAAATTATAAAAGCCATGCGACAGGCTGTTAAAAAAGGCACTCCTGTAAATCCACCCATTTGGTGGATTGATCCGCTCAATTCAGAAGCTCACAGGATTAATGACGGTAAGTTCATAAGAATATATAAAATTATATTTTAAATTTGTCAAACATCTAAACAATCAATCTTATTCATAAATGTTCTTGACAAATCTAGAAAGCACGATCACTTGATAGTAATCTTAAAATAATTGATGATTGAATGTTGCTGCTTAACTGAATTACAGAATATCTCCTTGGTGAATCTATATTGGTTGCTCCGATAGTTGAAGAGGGTGACGAATATCGTGATATCTACTTACCTAAGGGAATATGGTTGGATATGAATCGAAAAATCACTCATGAAGGACCGAAATGGCTGGAAGACTATCATGCTCCTTTAGACGTACTTCCTTTCTTCAAGAAATCATAAGCAAAGAATTTAAAAATTTTCAGTAAAATATTTATTTGTATAAATATACATGTATAAATTATCTTGTAACATGTCATATATTTTGAAATTGCATACCTTCTTCTTCTTATGTGAAAATCGAACATTAATCAGAGAAAAACAAGCAGAAAATAAATTCGCTACCTGCTTGTCAATAAGGATCGAATTTCTGCGTTAAGTATTTTAATCACTACGTCATCATCCGTGTAATTTCCGGTCCTTAAAAGAGCGTCACGTTCCTCTTTCAACGTCTGCAATCGCTCATTGTATTCTTTTGATTTATCATCAACGATTTTATTACTATTAGAGCGAATGTCGTAACAAATGTCATCAGCTGTCGTAAATATTTGATTGTAAGTTTCTTTCGTAGAGGATTGTTTCGGCTTGATCACATCAATTTCTTTTTGAAGCTCTTTCAACAAAAGTTGATCGTTGTCCAAAGCTTTTCTGTCTACAGACAAAATTTCCGCAATACTGTATGTGAGAAAAGTGAAAGTAAGTACAGGAAAATACACATCCATATCAAATTATATTATGTATTTCAATTATTCTAATGTTATAATGCATTGTAAAAAATCTATGTACAAGCTTGTAAAATAATTTGACATTAACTAAATTTCAATTTCAAGAAATTTTATGTTAAACATGTCGCGAAAAATAAAAATGTTCTATATTTTTGCTTTCTATTTACTGATTTATCAAAATTTTGTCATTAATGCTTTAACCTGAAAAGGATTCCTATAATAAGATTAATTAAAATAATGCTGTAATATATAACGTACTCTGCACTCATTAGTTCTTCCCTATTGTTCTTGATTTGAACTTGCATGGCTTCTTGATAATCCACTTTCATTCTGTGTAATTCGCGAACTGCTTTGCCCCATTGTTCTCTAAAAAATTCTTTTCCTTTCTGAACATTATCTAATTTTTCCTCGAGAATTTTTACTTCTTGCAACAAAGACGCTGTTTGATCTTGAGTTAATGATGCCTTTTGATATATTTGCAATTCGTCCATTTGTTTACTTATCGACGATTTCATATTCTCGTTTTCATACGATAATATTTCCATTTGTGTCTCTAAAGCAACTTTTTTCTCCTCAAGTTTAGCAATCTGCATAAATGTAAATATATTATGTCATGCGACATAATATTTAATAGTCCTCTTTTTAAATATATATTACAGAGATGCAGATCCAAAACGAAATATATATAACTGAGATATTCTTCACAAACCTTTGACGTAAGATCACTTTGCGTTACATTCAACAAATCTTTAAGTTCTTGTAACTTGGTTTCATATCTCCATTGCAAATCCTCGTTTGCCTTTATCAGTCTGGTCTCATTTTCCAGGCTCTTCAATCTACGATTTCGCAAATCTTCAGTAGCGTTGTTTAAACTGTTGGCCAATGTTTTACATTGTTCGACACTGTATGCGAGCTTTGATTCTAAATTTTCCTTCTGCATTCGCCATTCCTCACTCAGCATGTTCAAATGTCGTTCTTCCTTTCTTTTGAGCTAATTCATATTACAAATAATGTCATTAAATAATTATCGATCAAATTGCTGTTATCTCATACTTCAGCTTTTACCTCAGCTTTAAACATTTCTTTTTGGCGTTCCTTCCAAGTTTCGAGCTCGTCCACTATTTTATACGCTAAGCTGTCATCCAATATTGGTGGGCCAAGATTTTTATCTTAAGTAAACCATTTCAATAAATAAAGAGCTGAAGTTATATCGTTAAGAAATAATACAAATAGGAAATAAACATAAATATTTTAATAAACTTAATGTATATCTACCGATAGTTTCTTTCTTTAATATACAATGCGGTCCACGATCTTCTAATTTCAGTGTAATGTCGATATCAGCAATTTTATTTCGATCTGTATCGAACAGAGATAATTTATACTGATATTCGAACTGAAAAAAGTTCTTGTTTTAATTTTTATTATTTTATAAGATTTATATATGACATTAATATTACCTTTTCTTGACAAAATAACGGTTTTACATCAAGCACTAGTAGTGACAATTCATCACTTTCGTTTATGTCGCATATACTAATTTTCGGTGGAAAAGATTCTAGTAATCGTTTTATTTCATTTGGTGCGGATATAAAGTGAAATTGGCATACAACATCTTGCAATTTAACTTTCTCGTTTAGTAAAACTGGCATTGTTGCGTACGCTGTTGACATGACTTCAGTTTTTGGATGGTGAAATCTACGTAGAAAAATTATATTAAAAAGAATTGAAAAGGAAATATTATTATATTCCTTATTATATTCCTTTAATTGAAAAAATATATATCAATCAAACCGAAATTTAATTTCCTGTCCCGATAACATCTCAGATACCAATGATATTGCCTCAAGTGAAATGCGTAAACAATAACAGTGATAAGATCCTACATCTCTGATATGATTTTTATTAACATTGTACAGGATTCCATCGCACGAACGCGAACATGTAACTTTAGATTCCGTTTGATGTTTTAAGCATTGACAATCAACAGATTGTTTGTTTACATTTTTATATTCCTTTGTACATTTTTCTTCATTAGGAATATTCCTGAAACTAGATTTTCCATAATCGCCACTAGGATTTCTGTGAGACTCAATTTCTGGACATCTCTGAAATCAGATATTTTAAATTATACATAATCTTCACACTATCAATTTTGATAATCACTAGGGTGGGATATTATCGATAAAATGACTAAGTTTCTATTCTACCTGATCGACATTATTTATACTTTCTTCATTACAATTCATTTGAGTGTTAGACATCATATGATTGTTAGAGTTCATTGCTGTATCAGAGTTGAACAAAATATTTGTTTTATTTCCAATATATTGCAATTTAAGTTGCAGATCAAGGTAAGGTTTCTGATGGTTCTGGTTTTCAATGGATTTTTCTATCGAATCTTGTTTAATTAGAAAACATTGTTCGTTTAAAGTAGTACTCGCATGCGAAGCACATTTGAGAAATTCTTGCAAATTATCTACGGGTACTAGAGATTGCAGATTAACTGATGATTCAGCTATTATGTCATTTTCATGTTTTAAATATATTAACAAATACGGTTTCGATTGTAAATATTGCTTTAAGACACTTAAGGAGCTTCGTATTCTCATTATTACTTTTTCGGGAACAAAATGAGATCTATTAGACTCTGTCTTGAACGGTCTCAGTTCTACATCATTTTCCAGAACTCGATATGAGAGTACAGTGCTATGCTTATTTGAATTTTCAGGTAATAATAAATGCAAATTTTTTATATACATAGCCATGATACTTAATATGAATAATTCACAACAAGTATCTAAAGGCCCCAATTGAATCAATTGCTCATCAGGATGCAAATAAGGTATTATTTTAGTACTTTCCAAAATAACATCTTTTTCTATCAAACTTCTACTGTGCTACGAAATAATATGATGTGATAGTGATAACTTATATATTAAGTATGGAAAAAAGTTACATCTAACGGGAAAAACGCCATGAACTTTTTCCCACACCTAATATATATATATATATATATATATATATATATATATTTTTTATGAAACTAATTATAGTTTAATATAATATATTATACTATTCTCTTACTTTATTATTAATAATTTGTTACTCAGTTATTAGGAGAACACAGATTATTATGAACCTCGAAATATACTATTCATACAAAATAATACATTTTACCTCTGCTGTTGGATTTAAAGTTACATCTTTCCGATCTTCAACTCTTAATGCAAGAAGTAACTCAGGCTTTTGTATTTTAAGGTCGCTTCGTAATCCCAGCAATTTGTGCCAACTTGCTTTTGGATTCAAATCTCCACATTTAGATATTATTTGCGCAGAACGTATGTTTAATAGAACGTATCCGAGTTTCTCTCTACCTTCGTTCTCTTTAAAAGCAAAGCATTCTAATTTTAATGAGACTTGCTCTGATCGCATTCTATAAATTAAATACAAAATGAAATCATCAAACATCTATATTTTATTATCAAACATCTATATTTTATTAGCAAATAATAGCGATTTGAATAAAAAAAAACAAATATCATTCTTACCTTCTCAACATTATTTTATTAGTTTCCCAAACTAAATCTGTGACATATTGCGGAGTTGGACATGACTCGATTCTGTCAGTTTCTAAGGAGTGTCCATTTAAAGTTCCAATTAATAATGTTGGTTGTAAAATTTGGTCAAAACCTTTTCCTGTAATATATATACATAAAATTTTATTTTATGATAATAATTGTTATAATTAATTATAATTTAATAAATAATTTGATTTCTTCATACATTTAAGGTCCACATAAAAATTCCCTAATTATACTACATATTATGATATCATAATTTGTAAGTTATATAAATTAATATTTTCTGTTCTCTATTCCAATTATTATTAAAATTATTATGATATAATTATAAAGAATAAGTATATTTTTTTAGAGAAAAGAATTTTCAAGGAAAACATCAATTTTTAGAAATTTTAGAAATAAAACTTGCAATATTCTTAAGATATACGTAATGCATTTACATGAGGCATTTATAAAATTTTACCTTCTTTTATGCTCAAAATAATTTGCACATCGGATTTAGTTGCTTTCGTCATTTTACTTCTATAAAATATTCAGTTCCATAAAATAACAAATTCAGCAATATATTTGCCACGTATTTACACACTCCAGAGTCTTCCAGATTCAAACCCGCTGTCATGGTAACGGATTCATAAACACGAATCACGTTCCCTGATACAGCAGAAAAGTATCCCACAGAAAAAAGGAGAAATCAGAAAATACATTAAATATCTGTACATTATTAGTCATATTTTAATATAATTCTCATTAAAAATCGAATGTTTAAAAATCGACCAATAAACTTCGTACACTCGGTGCATCTCCCTTTTGCTTCTTATCAGTACTTTCCATTTGATGGAACACAAATCGCACAAGTTCTATCTTTGTCACTCTCTGAATATCAACAAGGATAAAACGACGCTTATTCGACTTGTGTCATCAAATAGAAAATACCTAAAGGCTTAAATACTGGCAACAGACAACAAAGAATAACGAGCTGTCCAATCAGAATTCTGTAATTTCGATATTATATCCCAGAGCTCTGATTGGACAGCTCGTTATTCCCTATTGTCCTTATTACGTTTAAGTCTTAAGGCTATACACATCCATTAAGTCCACGATGCTAGAAATCGATCCGAGACCTTTGAAGAAAGAATTAACCAATCGCAATGATCATGTGAACAAATTATTCAAATGTGATTTGTAAATTTTTTTTTCTGTCCGAAATTTCGGACAGATTTCTAGCATCGTGGACATCAGGCTTTAACCCAGGTCTTCGTGTTGCACTTTATACACTCAACAATTTCTCTCTCTCTCTCTCTCTCTCTCTCTCTCTCTCTTCAACGCCTGAATACATATCTTTATCTTAGTTAAGTGCAAAATTTGTTCGCGTTACTTGAAATCCCTCCAAATTTTTCCATTTAAAAGGAAATAAATATATATTCGGATATTGGAACGAAAGAAACGAAGATGCTGAAAAGTACAACTCGGACGAACCTAATATACTCCCCAACACACTCGAAAAAATGAAAATCTAGTGAGGTTCGATTTCTAAGGAGACATGCTCGGCTTTCAAACTGCGGAATAAACAGTTCGTATCAGGTCTGTTCGCGTTGCTTACATTTTTGACACTCGGCATTTTCGTTTTCTCTCTTTTCAAGAGTCAAATATATATCTTATCTCATTTTAAGTGCAAAAATATTTAGGGATTTCATGCAACACTCGCAACAGACACAAACCTATTATTCACTTTTGGGACAATTCACTTTTTGGCGGTTTCGCAGTTTCATGAAGATATCGTGTATGCTGTACGATTTTTTTAAATTCCTATACACATGTGATGGATTCATGAAAAGATCATAAATGTACAGTTTCGGCATGCAATCACGGAGGAATTCGAGCTTCGTGAACCTAAGTGGTATCTCTGATACACGGCAAATTTGCGGAGTCGATGGAGCTCGATCAACTGGAGCAGTCCGCAAAACAATTAAATGCGGTGCTTAACGAGTTCCCGATCGTCGCAATCTCGCTGGACGATTTTAGACCAATTGAAGAGAAGGTCCATACGGCCAGGAAATCGTTGATACCCCTGAACGCCAGGTTATTAATGCTTAAAGCAAAGTACAAACGTACGTTGTTGATGCGTCGGTTTGCACGGTTTTCTTGACTCTAAAATCTCATTCTAGAATCACTTACATTTTACGTTGCAGAGTACATCGATGACAGACGCAGCGAGAGCGAGGATGAGGTCGGAGACACACTGCAGAATGTCGTAAGCGACACACTTCTAAATACTAAGGCTATCAAATTGTGTCTTCATAGCACTACCATTCTCTCAATGCTCAGTAATAAGGAAGGCACTGCAGAGGATCAAAAGTGAGAAATAAATTTTTGTAAATGTTATTAATTTAAGAGTACGAATACTATATATGTTTTAAGCCATAAAATTCTTTTTTGTAATTGATCAATCAAATGCTTCAAAATATTTATAGTGAAATTTTGACCTTTAGATATGAATTGAAATGCCACATGTAAAGAGATATGATAAAATAATTTTGCTTATTTTTAGAAAGCTCAACACCTACATGAGTAAACTTTTCACTCTCAATGACAATATTATGGCCACTCAGGAAGCTATCGAGAAAGCGTCTCAAGTACAGCTGGATCTGAAAATCGAATGTCAAAAGGCGGTATTCGAACACACAAAGTTTCTCAAAGAACAGGAGCAAATGCGGAGCGAAAAATTGCAAAAGACAAATCCCGAGATCGTACAGTGAGTAAAGATCCGCGAAATTCGTGTCTATGAAATATTTTTGTATTTAAAATCTTTATTTTCCTTTTCAGAACTAAAAACCAATTGGAAAAGTATATACGAAATATAAACATAATAAAAAAACTCATTAGAAACTTCATAGCAGTGTCCAGTCAAATGCTAGAAAAAAAGCCGATACTGTTGAAGATGTTGGAGACTCACAGAGATTTGATAAACATCGAAACGATTGTAAAAATGTCGCAAAGTAATGAAGAGAATGAATAAAAAAAACCTTAAGGAGGAAGTACGCAGGAACTTTCATTAAGAATTTTTTTCTCAATTTCTTACTGGCTAAGCGCAATAGACACAACACATATTTACAAGAATAAGCTTCCACGCAAATCCAATGTCTTTTTCTTATTTCTTTTTCCTCATTCTTTTGTTTTTTTTTGTTTGTTTAGTTCTTCTATTAAAGCGCCTTGCCAGACGGTTTCGTATAATCATTAAACAAAGCATAATCGGTATTGTAATATAAGTTAAAAATTATATGATAGCAATCACAGCTTACGTATATATAGTAAAATCTTCGTTATAAGGGGAGAGAGATATACATATCCATTTCGTTAGAATCGATACAATGAGAGACTTTCGTTTTTTCGCGTATAATTAGAATTCGCGTTATATTATTATATAATAATAATAATAATCACTGCATGTTAAAATGCAAATGTAAGACAATCGGTTTCTTTTTTCATGGTCCGATGTATATAATATATCATTCAGTCTCGTTATATAATGTCTATTTTTTTTTATGTAAACCACTCTCCTCGCTTCCACAATCACACACCCATATGCACATATATATGGGTGTGTGTAAACACATAATTCTCACTATGATAGTACTAAAACAATTTAATCGCTATATACAAGTTTTGCTCAGTTTCAAATATATCGAAAGGCGAGTGGAAAGAAAACGAATCCACTTGAAGGGAGTGGCGTTGAATTTCGTTAAAGAACATGATATTGACGGATCTAGAATACAGATCAATTTTTTACACTTGTTCGATGAAAAATCGCGGAGTAACGCAATTTTACAAACAATGTGCAGAGTATTTCAACAAATCCGCACCTATATAAATATCGTCGTTTCTCGTTAACTTTCTTGTACAGAACACATTTGTTCTCAATGACACATATGTCAATTATGTAATAAAAAGAAAATTAGGATGCTCTGTCTAATTTTGCATAGTATCGTAATAAAAAATTGCATTTTTACTACAATGTAAACAATGACTATGTAAACAGAACGAAATAAACGCACACTTTACGCGTTTAATTTATCTTTCTTCTTAATTTTTTCCCCCTGTGTCTGCAGAAACGACAGTTTACGATGCAAATCCACACGCACAATCGTTTCTCTATATAATTATAAATGTCAATTGCGTCTCGTAAATCTCGCGTTATAACAAAATATCGGACACGTGTTCGCACACCCACACGCGTGAGCTGCCGATCTCATAAAAACATCAATTTCTTCTTATCATAGCAATCAGCGATTTTATTGTTCAACAATTCGTCCATTAAAACAGTACGAACATATAGTAAGTCAAAAAATGTATACACATAAGCCTCACTATGAAGAAACTATAGTGCTGATTAAATTAATCTCACGAATCTCCCAATCAACATCTCTCTAACATCGTCGAATCGACGATTAATGCAATTAAACGATCACAACACACGAAGGGAAACGCATGATCATCCAATCTCTCTTTCTCTCGAAATTACGCTTTACGTAACAAGATAATTAATTACGCAGCCTCATTTTTTTTTCCACAGATACGCACGACCACATTTATCGCTGTATATGCTGCTCTTCGATCAATGAGCCATGGAATGAAAAACACCGAGGATATATCGATCCTGGCCCCAATCTCTCCTACTCGTACCAATTTACAAATATACAAAAAAGAAGAAAAAGAAAAGTATCTCTTGAGCGGAGATGATCTTTCTCTCTCTCTCATTTTGGATTACAAGTCTTAATCTTTCCACGTATGCAACAATCGCTCTTCTCTCTGTGCAAGATACATATCTAGGGGAACTGGAAAAATGTATAAGTTTTGTATATGTATGCGTGTAAATTGTATGTATATGCGCGCGCGCGCGCGCGCG
>Ga0157363_1005568_pt1 | contig 11759 bp, 7 predicted proteins | sample AttsexASBM1_FD_111477 | JGI IMG/M metagenome (GOLD analysis project Ga0157363, IMG submission 111477) | Fungus gardens microbial communities from leaf cutter ant in Ribeirão Preto, State of São Paulo, Brazil - Atta sexdens ASBM1 | ecosystem: Host-associated > Fungi > Mycelium > Unclassified ...
CCTTTCTCTCTCTCTCTCACACACACACACACACACACACACACACACACACACACACACACACACACGCACGCACGCACGCACGCACGCACGCACGCACGCACGCACGCACGCACACATCGCACACGTTGCATCAGATTCTAAAACGACATGTGTTTCTTTCTGCGCTCGGCCTATCGGGCTTCGTATGCGTCGGTGATAAACATCGACTACGTGCCAAATGTGCATGCTCGTGGCTTCTTGAGATAGCACAAGTTTATGTTCCTCCTACCTCAATTTGAACATTCATATGTGATGTTGATCGTTCTGATCGATTCCCGCGCTCACGACTTTCTCATCGCTGATTAAACAATTCTAATAGAGGACGAAGTTCTCCATTGAATCCCATTAACTTTAAGAAAATACAGCGAACCATTAACCCGTTAAATCTTCGTTGTCTCATGCGTTATAAGATAAATTTTGATTTAATCTATTTTACCATAGATAAATCCGCCTTTAATAATTTTGCGAGTTAAAGACACTCTAAGTTTATTACATAATAATTATTTTTATAATCTTTATTATGACAAACGTGATAATTTATGTTTCTAACAAACATTTTAATATCATTTGACTAATCTTTTAATATTAATATGGAATGTAAAGTTTGTGATGAACAATAAAAACATAATTTGTCGTTTTCATAAACAATTAGTTCCCTATTTAGAATTAAAAAATATATAAAGTACTGACAAACTCAAACAGTTTTGGTTACTATTTGGTTTATTTAATTTATATATATAATGATATTCTATTAATATAAAGAAATGATTATCGAAAATAATTGTTCAAGGAATTTTTTGCACTTGAACCTATAATTCCGCATCGGCAATATGCGAGGCTTTGCACAAAAATGCAATTCAAGGAAAGTACCGATTCAAATAAAAGAAGAGTTTACAGCGACCCACTTCTTGCTCGTATCTCCATTTCTCGTGCGCAACCATCCTCTTACCCTATCCCGTCCTTCACCCTCTTCACGTCTCCGCAAATCCCGTATCCTATCTTATCCCGACTTTCTCTCGAAAGAAATAACTGCAGTCGTACAATGCATCTCCTCGAGGCGCTACACGTTCGCCAACAACACGACGCAAATAGAAATAAAAACGCAGCTAAACGCAGGCGAGCGCGAAGAAGAGAGAAAGGGAGAAACTCTTTGAGTGTCTTCGACAAACATTTGTGCGCTTCCTGATACAGGAGTTTTTCTCAAAAGCTTTCGAATCGCAAGACGGTGAGGTTGCCTTGATTGATGCGCAATGTCTTTTTCAAAACACAATGACTTTACGTAACAGAAGACTATTCTGAATATGTCGTCGATTTCTTTTAACTTTTAAGTATTAGTCCACATATCCTGCAGCGAATTTTTGCATCCTTTTTGCAACATAGGTATATGTAAAATATATGATTTTATTTCGTGGAAAATACGTCATATAGACTGACAAAGACTGTGTTCCAAAATTATTTGCCTGTGCTGACAGCACTGTCAACATCATTCCAAAAATCATCGTAACACGCTGTGGCAGTGCTCTGCGAGAGAGTAAAGACGTCACTAATTTTATTGTCATTTCTTGCTGCGGCTGAAGAGGTGAGACAGCTGTAGCATCCAAGATGGCGAGTATTGTTCCAATTTGAAATGCGTATTCGCACCAATTGCATGTTTACTAAAATTGGAATGCTGTTGATAGCACGTTTTTATGACGACATATCTGCAGCGCTGGCAATCAATTTTGGAACACAGCAAAAATCGTTCTGCATCCTCTTTTTTTAACAATTCAAACAGCGACGCAGCAGAGAGGAAGGAAATGCCTTCTTTTTGTGAGGTTTTAATGAGACCTGAAGAATATCCGAGTCGATTATCTGCCGCCCAACGAACAAGCATGTCGCATTGGACTCCTCAGCTTTCTGCATTTTACAAGACTTGTGATGAGACAGGCGCATTATTTGTGAAGCCATCGCGGTGTATGCCGTGACTTGATGAACATCCGAAGAGATTACTAGCGAAACGATGCGTATAAAAAAATTTTCGCCCTTAATCAAATTTAATTTGCCTCATCGCAATTTTGTCGCATTGCAATAAATTTAATATGATGAAATTATGTATTTAGTATTTAATTAAATTGATGACGCTACGTTAATCGCGAATTCACTATATATTAATTAAACGAGGGCTGCTACTCGCCAGATTATGTGAAAGTGCATTATTAACGAACTAGCTGAACCTTCACTTTCCATAATTATTATCTTTTCTTTCTTCTGAGCCCATTGCAATCAGTATAGCGGAAACTCATGCGTTGTAACGGCACCTCACAAATTAGAACGGATCGCGCTGCTTTTAAGATCACTTCTCGGACTACTGACTACCCGAGGAATATCGGAAATATATAAACGTGCTCCGTTTGATCATTCACCGTGTATTCACCCTTCATTCTCTGTATTTCTGCCTCGTATCTGCGGCGTTCGCCCTTTGACATGAACTTTTTCAATCTACAAGTCGGTGATATGAGAGCAAAAGGAAACGCAAAAATAAGAATGCGCGAACCTACATACTCGCGATTTGATATAATACCGTGTACTTGCTTTCTACTTCCGTGATCTCTGTTTTTCTTGCTTTTGTGTTCTCGATACTACTTTTTACGATCTCGATTATATTCCTTTATTCCTATACAATGCGATGTGAAATGATATTTTTCATTTTGCGCATGATATTAACTTCTTATCTTGCATTCAGTCATTTGTAATGTTTGGAATTCTTCCATTCTTGATTTTTCATTTTATCGCTGATTAATTTTTCTTGATTTCAGTCGATTCCGGATTCACAAGTCGATTCGAAGTCAACTGATTTTTAGGACCGTTTGATTTGATATCTATTAGATTTTTTATTGATCTTCGATCATAAATATAAAGTACCTTCAATTTATTAAACAGCGCAAACTACTTTATAATTTTACAGTATTGGTCTGGTTGTCCATCTATCTGTCTGCGAGAATTCTCGGAAAAAGTTTATTTTTTTCAAATTCTATTTTCGATAATAGATATATCTAAGGACAAAAGTGGAAGGTCATGAGAATGAGATTTTCAGTAACGTAGAGCAAACTGAATGACTTAACTTTTTCAAACAAAATACTTTAACAAAGTTCTTCCAAGTTAGTTACAGGTTTTTCAATGCACTAGTTACATTCGTTGCAAAGTCATTACATCCGTTTATTGCATTTTCTTAGCGCTAATAAGAGCAAAAGAAGAACTAACAAAATATTAAAGTCGTCATAAAAATAAATATTATTTTTCAATAAAACTTTTTAAATTTATTTTTCATTAAATATTTACATCAATTTACAGAAATGCTTCGTATTTATGACCAAAACTATATACTTTCAGATCTTACATTTAAGTCGCACTGCTTTTTTTGAAGTGTTTCCTTCAATAAATATCTGTTCTCTCTCTCTCTCTCTCCTTTTTTTCCTCCATGATAATCACCTCATGGATCTTCATGCTACACAAGAATTAGCAACAAATATCTCCTTTCTTTCTCATGCGAGTTTTTCAAGCTTGATCTGGATTGTGTTTCAAACTCCCGTGATTCAGTGAGCCTTAAACGTTCCGCTAATCGTTGTCTCGCATGCGTGTTGATATTACGCGCGACGATGCCTCTCTTCATCATCATATTCGTCTTCGTTATTCTCTTCATCGAGTGCCTTTTTCTCTCATCTACAAGGAAAGCATTCGCGAAGCAGCTCTTCTTGGAGCCTCTTTGTCTTCGCCGGATGTCGGTCGTCATTATATGATGCCACGTTGCGTTGTTCGTTGATCGCACTACCAGATCACACTACCAGATCGATCAATCCCACTCGGCGGTGCGCTTGATCCGCATCAAACAAGCAATTCCTTAGATCGGAATTTTACAAGTGTTCAATTTCATCGCACGACATCTCACATTTCTGCGCTACAGGCGATATAGTTGGCTGCTTGATTCGAATTTCCGATCCGTGAAATTCTTGATTGTTATACACCTTAGGAATTCCTGATACATCTTGAGAACTCCGAATACTTTCTTACAGAGTTTAGATGTTTCAAGTTTATAATAACGAAATTTCCTTCGACATTAATATCAACGCATAATTCAAGATACCGAAGATTCGATCGCTGCGCATCTTGCATATATTCAAAATTTTTGTTTATAGTAAATATATCAAAATTTATAATTCCCAGATACATGAAAAAAGCTAATAAAATAGAAAGTTTTCCCTCATATCACTGAATCGACGAGAAGTACGAGTCGAATTGCGCAACGAAATGCACGCAACGATATGTCCTCGTTAATGACATGTCATACAACCGATGCACGATTTTAAACCGTCACGTCCCGTCGCATAAATTGCAACGGAAAGTCCACGCTGCGCAAATATAAGCGATGCGTACGCATCGCTTATAATAACCAGCTTATAATAACCGTGCACGGTATAATTATTACACACGGTCCCCGGAAGCTCGCGCTCGATCATTGTAGTATTTCATTTAATTTCTGTGCCTGCTATCGTCGTCCGCGTCGGGCCGCGAGCCCCGCACGGGATGCGTTTCACGGGGGCGCGTAATTGAATTGGTTTATCTTGCCGGCCGAAGCCCCGCGGGAGCGAGAGAGGAGAGCCTGATCGCGGCCGTGCCGCGGGGCTTTGGCTGCGATTCATCAGCGTCACGTCAATGCGTTTCGATGCTGATTTGCGGCCAGCGTAATCACTCTCTTTATTAAATTCCATCATCCCCGGGCGAGCGCGGCTCGCTCGCTCGCGACTTGCCCCGGCGCCAATCACGGAAACGTCCAGAACTGCGGTTGCCCCGGAGCGCCGTTTGATTCGCCGTCATCAGAGGTTCCCGCTACAATCCTGCGCTTCGATGATGCACTCGGTTCATCGTTTACTTGCGAGTCGCGTGGTTATCAATTACGGTTTTGCGTTCCGGCCGTGTGCGGCTTCCGCAAATTATGGTGCGGTATCGAGCCGTGAATACGAAAGGCAGAACTACTTGGGTCATCTTCGTGACTATGTTAATAAAATACTAACGCGGAGCATCTGCAAATGGGTAAACAATGCAAACGGGGTTTACCGCATTGTTATAAAAAATAACATGGATAAATTACTTCTTACTTTCCATTGTTTGACTGCACCGATCATTCATACTAATATTAATAATAATGATAATCCTTAATGAAGTGCAAAGAACAAGAGAAATAGGTAAATATACAATATTATACAATAAAATAAGAGAAGATGCATCTTAAAAGGCAAGATATCATCATAATGCTGCCTTAACATCTTGACAAATATAAAAATAAAATAATAGCATATGCAACACATACATAAGATAAAATAATACAATAATAAATTTATTCAACCAAAAAAATATAAAAAGAGATGACGAATTTCAAATGAAATTAGAGTAATAGTGCGTCATGCACATTATTATGATTACCAATTCATATATAATATATATAAATATAATATATATAATATATATAAAATATAATATATATAAATCTGATAATATTGTTATATAAATATTTAAATAAGTTATGATCAATAATTTCCATGTATAAAATATTACTGAAAGCATAATTTAATTATTATTAACCTTATATTTGAGGCTATTACTTATCATCTCTAATACTCGAGTAACATCGATCTTTGAGCTATTTGCATAAATGATGATACGTTAATGCATATGTTAATACATATGTTTTAGTAAAATTAGATTCGACCTACATATCTCAAGATAATTACTCGATGGAGATTTCTTTGTAGATTGCAGGTGACAAGTGACTACTCCGCCGGCAGCGGATGGTCATTCATTGAGCAATGAAAGTCATTGTTGTTTAGGCAATCGAGACGGCTACTCGACGTACCTCTCGCCTATAATCATCCACCAAGCCTTATAGTTCAATTACAAAGGACCTGCTGCTTAGCCGCGATCCATTTGGCTCCAAGATAACAATCTCCGCCGAGCCATGTTGCGGCCGAGATCTCTCGTGTATCGCGTGTTTGACCTAAGGTAGACAAATTTGTTCGATGTCGAAGAAATACCGACGTCGCAGACTTCTATATTATACGCCAGACGACCGGCATGCTGCAATTTCTTTCGACCGAGAAACAGCGATCGGGATACTAATCCGGACTGCCATTTGTAATATTAAGACTCACGTGCGTGGTCAAGTAAAGGTATAATTATATATACGCCTACTTGCACGAATAAGCAACCGATATACAAGGTGTTCGATAACGGTACAAACGTATCATAATTGTCATAGACTAGTCGAACTGAAAAAATTATCTTTTTTGAAGATAACTTCGATTGTATTTAATCGGACATAATTATCTGATTTTTTTTACATAAACGATAACCTGGAATATTTTACACCCTACTTAAAATTATTATTACAACATATTGTATATTATTAATTGTTTTTCGATTTACTAGTATTTGAAAATATAATGGATATAAATTTAATCACAATTTTCTGAAAAAAGTAAAGAAACCAAACAAATACTAAAGCAGAAGCATGTTAAAAAGTAATTATGATTATATTATGATTATATTATATTATATTATCTAAAAAAATTAAAGATTTTAATTAACATAGCTTTTTTACTACAGCTTTTTTCTAGAATTGCATATTTTAACTGTTTGTAAAGAATCATAATGAAAAAAATATTTTTAACACTACATAGTCATGCAAAATATTTTATAACAATTAATTCATATTTTTCACTGCTGAGATATAAAAATATCCCAAGTGATTATTGACAGAATTGTAGATAATACAAATATTTACAAATATTTTTATTGTGCATAATTATTATTGTAATAGAAGCTGTTCTGCGAAAATAAACGTGGAATTGAGAATTAAACAACCCCACAATATTTAATATGCGATGGAAATATAGATTAAAGACGCAAGAATTTCGTAGAAAATGAGCAGTATGAGCGATGGCGCATTATTACTGTAATATCTAGCGGAGAGTGTGATTCTATGGAATCGGGTGCAGCAAGGAAACTAGCTGTCTTCTCACCTCCATTATTATTTTTCCCCTTGGAGCTCCTTCAGCCGGCCTCTGCCTGCAGCCACGAAGTAAGATGATACGTCCCGTCGTGGCCACGGGCACCAGGCCATAAGAGACGAGATAAGACAAGATAGGACTGCAGGATACGAGGATCCGTATTAACTTCCTTCCTTCTTCGAAAGTGGGAAAAGAGGCGGGCAGGGAGGAAGAACTCTTAGGACACTAATCGCCATGCCCTGTCGCCATGGGTTATCGCAGCCGAGGCGATGGTAGGTGGTGGCCGGCTCGCCTGCCTTCATATATTCCGCACCAGTCATGCAACGTCGAGCCAAATGAGTCTGCTTTCCGTGAAAAGACACGAAAGCATCTCAGCGAGATGATGAGAACGTGCAGGATTCTCCTCGAGAAGCCAAGTAAGTCGACGAGGACGCATATATACAAGTTGCGTGAAATTTAACTTTTACTCCCTTATTCTCTCTATTTTGATTCTATATATTTCTATTTTACTTACGAAGCAAATTATTCAAAATGATAATTATGTAGAGTGGCGCGAAATGTCAATTGCTTTATTTAAAAAAAGTCATGCGTCCTGTAGTAGCACATTTGTTATTTGATTAGTTAATGTATTACAAATATCTAATTATTATCTTATTATTATTACCTCATCATTATTATGTTACCAAATGTATGCATATCAAGCGCGCCATAAATTTAACAGACAAAATTAAAGGAATAAAACAATCTGATTAATATCACATAATTTAAAACAATTAGTATTAGTTTGCACTTTTCTTAACAGTTTTTAAAAAAATATGTGGCTATAGTTTAATATGAAATATTCACTACTACTAAGAACTAGGAAAAAGATTCTGTTTGCGTAATTTTGTAATCATGGACATAAAATTTTACTGTACAACAAATTAAATCACGGAAATATTTCCATCAATATATCAAAGATAAAAATATCTAATCGACCTAGCTTTAGCTTTAGTTAATTGTATCATAATGAGATCATAATCTATTAGCGAAATAATAATCTAAATTTTAAGCCCCGCAATAATTAGGGGACGAAATCAGAGAGTGATTTTCGAACAAAGATCCACCAACGATTCCGCTTTGTATTTGAAGAGCCTTAAATCATCTATCAAATTGTCGTTAATTACGCGAAGAACGCTGGTGATCTCCGCAACTCGGAATACGATAGCTAATTCCCTCTCGAACGGACGACGAAGATCGGGATCATTATGGGCCGATTAGGCTTTAAGGAATTAATTCGACTATTGTCTCCGGAATTTCTATCCACGCCATAAACCCTTTTCATCAAATGTGCGTCGCAAGTCTCGTGGTTTATCTCGATGCCTTTCAACCCCTTTCTCGTATCCGTTCATTTATTTCCGTCTCGTCAATGCGCGCAAAAGAGAGTTCTGATCTCTAGTTGCGTGACCGATTACCTCCCTTCCTTGTTCCCTTCTTTTGCCCACCTATCATCGATTGCCACGAGAATACTACGAATTAATCTTTAAATCGTCTATCACGCAATAAAGCTATCACAGTGAAGTTCCTATCTCGCTGTCTTTGTTACACCTCTCGTAATCTGAAAACTACTATTATTTAGTGATGAAAAGAAAATTAATCGCCTTACTCAGCGTTTTCTATACAAGGATAAAGAAAAATGAGAAATGTTGAAAAAGAAATTAATAATTAAAGTTTAGTTTGCAATAGATCTAAGCTTGAATAAGTTTTTCTCATCTTAACAGAATTAATTTTGCAATCACAGGAAATATGAGAGAGAGTTTTATGATTATTTAAATATCTTAAAATTTGAATCTATTCTGCAAATCAGGAAAAATAGAGAGAAAAAGTTATATGTTTGAATCATATTTCTGCTTTAATATTGCAAAATGTTGATATTTCGACAGTACCGACTTGACATTTAAAGATTTGAAAACTGGAACGCAGAAATTAAAATTTGACCGACAGTAGGAGAGAAAAAATATTATAGCTGTCAAGTAAAAAATGTCGCTTTTTTCTTGCAAATTTCTGTTGATGTCATAAATGTGACTTTGAATTATTTGATGACAAAGAATGGATCCTGAAAAAAATTTTGAATGCAAAACGCATGCGACTTTTCGAAGAGGCGTAAGCAGAAGTATTGACTGCGACCCTCGATGTACGCAGAAAAGTGCAAAATCGTGGCTACCCTACTTAAATCATGAAGACTCTAGAAAAAGGTTCAATCCCCGGAGAACGATGAAAGAACCGCATTCTGCGTAAGCGAAGAATCTTCACGATCGCTTGGAGATACGGAATGGCAATGTCGAAAACCCTTAAAGCGGAGACCGACCCTCGTTTGTGAGTCACTTGTGATCTGTAAAATCAGCCTTGCCAATCATCCCCGTATCGTCGTAAAAGAAAATCATTCCACGATATTTATTAGAACTTTGCAATTCGTTGTTGAAATTTCAGCTTTTATTCAATCCATATGCAAATAAAAAAAAAGGTGATGTTCCTAAAACATCTCATATAATAATACTAATGGCCATGCCAATAACAGAATGAATAGTTTGGAAAACTGGTGATGTTTAATTCTACAAAAGTACTGCGTAAAAGTTTGTATTTTAACCACTTTACGAAGAGGGTTCGGCGCTTTTGTCACGTCGCATCGGAAGAGTGGAAGGGATGTACTCGGAGATGGCATTGTCACGTCGGACCGCGTTGTCTTGGTTGCGCGCAAGGGTAGCTTCGATAACGAAAATCACGGCTGGCTGTGGAGCCACCATTACCACCAGCATCCCCAAGAGATTCGGCTTCGGTCGGCCGCAAGCCCAAGCGCCGGACTTTCAAAAACGAATCGTGCGACCCTTCAAATTAGGTTTATCCTACTCCCACGCTCGAAGGGTTGATACGGCACCGCGAGTTTGTACAGCCATTCATCGCTGTGCGCGCGAACAAACTTTCTCGCACCCTCGCACCTTCTCAATACCGCTCCTGAAGTGCTCCTTTTGAAAGAGGCCTTCTGGGTTCAGCGTTAGGGAACGATGCGTAGATATTAAATTTATATTTCACCGTTTAATGAAAGTATACAAATCCCTCTGGTTCATATAATAATCAGATTTCTCTGTCTCAAGAATTTAAATACTATATATATCTATGTATATATACCTTAATCCTTTGCATCGCTATTTTTTACTAATGTCGTCTACATCGTGATTTTTTTTATGACAGTATCAAATTTCTCCTACTAAATCAATTATAAAAAAAAATTTTATTGTTGTTTTATATCTCTATTTTGTATTCTAAACATTTTTGAAATAAGATATTATATTGTTTTTTTTAATAGCAAAATTTTTTTAATAGCAAAATACAGAGAAAAACTTTGACTGTTGAAATTTTGATTGCTCCTGAAAAGATCCACAGACAGAGGATTAATTATACTTGTCTGAACGCCAGGACACTATCATGTCTCCAAATATGTATTAATTTCTACATAAAGAAATATTTATGTAGCAGAACGTGTCTATTTAATTCATCGATCATATATACATATATGTACTTGTATGTATTTCTTTTATGTTATATGTATATGTACATTAAATACAAAAAGATATCATATAAAAAACATATAAATGTATTAAAATACTTACAAATAAATAAAATGTTAATTTTTGTTAATTTTTAAATAATATAATAAAAAAAATAATCTAATTTTTGTTAATTTCTAAATAATATAATAAGAAAAAATATAATAGAAGTCGAGCACGGAAATTGATGCACAAAAAATAAATTAATAATTTAAAAATGGATTTAATACATTTAAAGTCTCTGTGTGCTCGAAGTACGCGAAGACTTAATGTATTAAATCGATTTTTTATTAATTCATTTTTGCGCATTAATTTCTTATATTCTTTTTTATTATTTTGTTTGTTGCACTTTAAAATTTATATAATTATTTAATACATAACATAAACATCCTGCTAGATTCAAAATCTCCTATATTAATTATAAATTCTTATTATTTTGATTGTTAAGGAGTCATTATCATCTATATTTTTATCTGTATCTTATTTCTAAGATCCAAATGTTTAAAAAAGTTTTTACTGTATTTCATCATGCAAATATTGTACATCAAATGTATAATCATATTTTTTCGAACTTTGCAAACGATGATAAATAAATAAAAACGTATAAGAATTTATTTGCATTTATTACTTGTATTTACAGAATAGCTATATTTTTTAGAACTTTTTTAAAATTACTTTATACATTATATTATATTCTACTATGATAGTTCAAGATAATTGATAACAATCATTTCCAAAGTAACGTAATTTTGCGTAAACTTTGAGTATCGAATTGAAAAAGGGCGTATTACACCACTTTGTACCGTAACGCGGCTTAAATTTAGTTTCAAAATTTGACTAACGCCACTTTCGAAATAAACGACTCGATTAACTGCTTTTAACATGTAGATTGCGAATCGCAATACGATTATATAACTAAATATGCCGACGTATTTAGAGTGATTCGATTACTGCGTACTCTGTGCCATATAAAAAGGATATGAAATAAAAATGCTTTATGACACGCGTCGAGGGTCAACAAATGTAATTTAACATAATCAAGTTAGCAAAATGTAAAGCTGCGTTAATAAAAAGCAATCGAACGAAACTTTCG
>Ga0157363_1005569_pt1 | contig 11758 bp, 13 predicted proteins | sample AttsexASBM1_FD_111477 | JGI IMG/M metagenome (GOLD analysis project Ga0157363, IMG submission 111477) | Fungus gardens microbial communities from leaf cutter ant in Ribeirão Preto, State of São Paulo, Brazil - Atta sexdens ASBM1 | ecosystem: Host-associated > Fungi > Mycelium > Unclassified ...
CGCTTTTCACCTCAGGAGTCAACCACTATTTCGTGATTTTTTCCTCCGGACCGAATCGCTTCAGTCCCTGTCACGCCCTGGCGCATCGCGCTTTGCCGTGTCAGTGGGAGCGCATTATAGGGAATGTTTTCAGGAGCGCAAGTCCAATTCGGTATTTTTTTTCTGACTGCTGAAAGTTCATACAAAACTAACCAGTTTGGGGCTATTTTGCGGTGTTTTTAATCAATCCTGGCAGGTCTGCCAGGCTGTTTAGCACCACATCTGCTGCAGATTCACTATCCGCATTCAGAGGCTGACCACTGCGCACCAGTATTTTATGCCCGACGCCTGCAGCCTGGGCAGCCAGCATATCTTCCCTCTTATCGCCTACCATATAAGAAGCGGCCATATCGATATTCAGCTGTTTCTGCCCTGACAGCAGCATACCGGGTTGTGGTTTACGACAATCACATTGTTGGGTGTATTCGGCAACCACACCTTCAGGATGATGTGGACAATAGTAGATACCATCCAGATCAACCCCCCTGTCCGCAAGAGACCAGTCCATCCACTCCGTCAGTTGCATAAACTGATCTTCGGTATATTTTCCACGTGCGATACCAGACTGATTGGTCACGACCACCAGCGCATAGCCCATTGCTTTCAGTTCCTGCATCGCTTCAATAGCGCCTTCAATAAACTGAAAGTCATCTATCTGATGGACAAAACCATGATCGATATTAATTGTGCCATCACGGTCCAGGAAAATTGCCGGTATTTTGTTCGCCACTCATTCACTCCTCTGTTTAACTCGGTGCATTATCGCATGATCGTTTGTGTAAGTGCATTAAAAGCCGGAGGGTCCGCTGCAACATTCAGTTATCCTGAAGAGTAGTACCAGCTTTGGGCAGGCAATGCCCCCCTTAAAATGACAGTGCTGTCTGTTCTCAAATTTCTTTCATTTATATGGCAAGGCTTCCCCGGGGGATGGGCATGATGCTCTTACATCAATGTTTATTGATATTTATACATATATATCAATAAGATAATCAGAGGTGAATTTCCCTAAGTAATCTTACTCCATACAATAACTGGCATAATGACCGCGGACAGAGAGCTGATTATTTACAGGTGAGCCAATATCGGTCGGAAACACCACCGCCAGACCACCCTCTACCACGACTGATACCTGAAGGCAGCTCAGTGGGATTAAAAAAGCCTCCTTTACCTTGAGGAAAACCCGCCTGCCTTTTGACGCCGATCAGATAGCTATCAGATATGCTTAATGGCGATAAGACTTTCATTGATTTAGACGTCTGGATGCCTTAACATCCACGCATTAACAGACATTGTCTCTGCATTTATGTCTGATACCCACGGAATAATCTTACAAAACAACGATTAATTAGATGATTAAATTAGAAAACATCAGCAAGGTCTTCAGGCAAGGCACTCAGACGATCACGGCGTTGTCCGATGTCAGTCTGCATGTTCCTGCCGGCCAGATTTACGGTGTTATCGGCTCATCAGGTGCCGGTAAAAGTACCCTTATTCGCTGTGTCAATTTACTGGAACGTCCGACCTCCGGGCGGGTTCTGGTCGATGGCCAGGAGCTGACAGCATTTTCAGAAAAGCAACTGACCCTGGCTCGCCGGCAGATTGGCATGATCTTTCAGCACTTTAATCTGCTGAATTCACGTACCGTATTTGGCAATGTGGCTCTGCCACTGGAACTGGAAAACCGTCCACGCGAAGAAATTAACCGTAAGGTTACCGAACTGCTGGATTTGGTCGGTCTGTCTGACAAACATCAGTCCCGTCCGTCTAACCTTTCCGGTGGGCAAAAGCAGCGGGTAGCTATTGCCCGTGCTCTGGCCAGTGACCCCAAGGTATTGCTCTGTGATGAAGCCACCAGTGCGCTTGATCCGGCAACGACCCGTTCAATCCTGGAGCTGCTAAAAGATATTAACCGCCGCCTGGGTCTGACTATCCTGTTGATTACCCATGAAATGGATGTGGTTAAGCGGATCTGTGATCAGGTGGCCATCATCAGTCAGGGTAAACTGATTGAGAAAGATCAGGTCAGTGAAGTTTTCTCGCATCCTAAAACGCCGCTGGCACAGCAGTTTATTCAGTCAACCCTGCATCTTGATATTCCTGATGACTATCAGCAACGTCTGAGCAGCACAGCAATAGAAGGTAAAATCCCACTTCTGCGTCTGGAATTTACCGGCGAATCAGTTGATGCACCTCTACTTTCAGAAGTCGCCCGACGTTTCACTGTTGACTGCAATATTATCAGCGCTCAGATGGATTATGCCGGTGGGGTAAAATTCGGGATTATGCTTACTGAAATTAGCGGTGAGCCGGAAAAAAGTCAGGCAGCCATTGAATGGCTTCGTGAACAACATGTAAAAGCAGAGGTATTAGGGTATGTCTGAGGCCATGATTTGGTTACTGGCCGGTGGGGTCTGGGAAACACTGGTAATGACTTTTGTTTCGGGATTCTTTGGTTTTGTAATAGGACTGCCTGTCGGTGTTCTGCTGTATGTCACCCGCCCCGGCCAGATTATTGAAAACAAATCGCTTTACCGCACGATATCAGCGATTGTTAACATTTTTCGCTCCATACCTTTTATTATTTTACTGGTCTGGATGATCCCCTTTACCCGGGTGCTGGTTGGAACGTCTATTGGATTACAGGCAGCTATTGTTCCGTTAACTATCGGTGCAGCTCCCTTTATTGCACGCATGGTAGAGAATACCTTACTGGAACTTCCCGCCGGTCTCATTGAAGCTTCGCGAGCCATGGGGGCAACGCCGTTACAAATTATCCGTAAAGTCCTGTTGCCGGAAGCATTACCGGGACTGATTAATTCTGCGACAATTACACTTATCACCCTGGTCGGTTACTCAGCCATGGGTGGAGCAGTAGGTGCCGGCGGTCTTGGACAAATCGGCATCCAGTACGGTTATATCGGATATAACGCCTTAGTGATGAATACGGTATTAGTATTGTTAGTTATTCTGGTGTATTTAATTCAGTTTGGCGGTGACCGCATTGTACGTGCTGTCACCCATAAATAAGACATTTAAAAATTTTTTATTAAGGACGACTTATGACCTCTACCTTTAAGAAAATGGCCGCACTGGGTGCGCTGATCGGTGTTATTGCACTGGCAGGCTGTGACCAGAAAAATAAAGAAGACCAGCATCATATCAAAGTCGGCGTTATCGCCGGTTCAGAACAGCAGGTCGCTGAAGTTGCACAGAAAGTGGCGAAAGAGAAGTATGGTCTGGACGTAGAACTGGTAACCTTTAATGATTATGTGCTGCCAAACGAAGCCCTGAGCAAAGGTGATATCGATCTGAATGCTTTCCAGCATAAACCTTACCTGGATCAGCAAATTAAAGATCGTGGTTATAAACTGGTTCCGGTAGGAAATACCTTCGTTTACCCGATTGCCGGTTATTCAAAGAAAATTAAATCACTGAGCGAACTGCAGGACGGAGCTCAGATTGCTATCCCGAATGACCCGACAAACCTGGGACGTTCACTGCTGCTGCTGCAAAAAGTGGGCCTGATTAAACTGAAAGATGGTGTTGGCCTGTTGCCTACCGCACTGGATATTACCGACAATCCAAAGCACCTGAAAATTGTTGAACTCGAAGCACCACAGCTGCCACGTTCACTGGACGACGATAAAATCACTCTGGCCGTTATCAATACTACTTACGCCAGCCAGATTGGGCTGACTCCGGAAAAAGACGGAATTTTTGTTGAAGATAAAGATTCGCCTTATGTGAACCTGATTGTTGCCCGCGAAGATAATAAAGACGCGGAAAATGTGAAAGAATTCGTTAAGGCATATCAGTCTGACGAAGTTGCCGAAGCAGCAAGTAAAATCTTCAATGGCGGAGCTGTCAAGGGCTGGTAAGCCGGGAATAGCTCAGAAACAAGGGTGGCAGTAATGCCGCCCTTTTTATTTATCCGTTCCGACGACTTGTTATTTTTCCACTCTCTTGTTTCAATAGCCGCAATTCTATTCTATGAGGGTATTTCCATGCGTCTGTTCCCGCTTTGCGTGTTTGCGTTAATGCTGACAGGCTGTTCTGTTCAACATAAAGCACCAGCGCAACATCAGCCGCTAACCTCCGGCAAACATTATGAGCCCGAGCGCAGCCGACCGGTACGCCGGGCAGCTCCGGTACAGATTTATACCCAGCCTACCGACCTGGTTAATAAGCCGTTCCGTGATTTAGGGGAAGTTTCAGGCGAAGATTGCCAGGCCGACTCTCAGGATTCACCGGCTAATATTAATACTGCCCGCAAGCGCATGCAGATTAAAGCCTCAGCGTTAAAGGCCAACGCTGTGTTATTGCACCAGTGTGCTGTCATTACTACAACTCCTGGCTGTTATCGTCAGGCGGTGTGCCAGGGCTCAGCACTGAAAGTTACTAACCAATGACCGGATTTACCTTTCAGCAAATCGGAGTGATCCACTCCCCATGGAAAGAAAAATTTGCTGTACCGCGTCAGCCGGGGCTGATTACTCAGGGTAGTGGTGAATTACACCTGCTACCTCCTTATAACCAGAGTGATGCAGTCCGGGGGTTGGAAAACTTCAGTCATCTATGGGTTATGTTTATTTTTCACCAAACCATGACTCAGGGCTGGAACCCAACCGTTCGCCCTCCCCGCCTCGGCGGCAATCAGAGAATGGGCGTTTTTGCATCACGTTCCACTTTTCGGCCTAACCCGTTGGGAATGTCACTGGTAGCCCTTAACGGGATACGTATTGCTAAACAACAAGTCATTCTGGAACTGGGTAGTCTGGACCTGGTTGACGGTACACCCGTGGTAGATATAAAACCTTACCTCCCGTTTGCAGAAGCCATCCCTGATGCCAGAGCAGGCTATGCACAACAGGCGCCAGAAGCCTGTATGCCGGTAATATTTACCGCAGAAGTTCAACAGCAGTTGCAGCATTTAGCCGGTCGCTACCCCCATTTGACACAATTTTTGTCTGAAGTGCTGGCCCAGGATCCGCGTCCTGCTTACCGAAAAAACATCGAAGATAATCATGAGTATGCCGCCAGATTGCTGGATTTTAATGTTCGCTGGAGGGTAACTTCCGGGAGTAATGAGGTTTTTGCTATCGAACCTGGTTAAAACACGCTTTTTGACAGAGTCACTCACTGATACACTAGCCATCAGCCAAAAATAGTCTCTTATCCGATCTTCCGTTAACTGGAATATTAAATTAATGCGTACTTCTCAATACTTGCTCTCCACTCTTAAGGAGACTCCGTCTGATGCTGAAGTGATCAGCCATCAGTTAATGCTGCGTGCCGGCATGATCCGCAAACTGGCATCCGGGCTATATACCTGGTTGCCAACAGGTATTCGTGTCCTCAGAAAAGTCGAGACTATCGTACGAGAGGAAATGGATAACGCCGGTGCCATTGAAATCAGCATGCCAGTAGTGCAGCCTGCCGATCTGTGGCAGGAAAGTGGGCGCTGGGAACAATATGGCCCGGAGCTGCTACGCATTAATGATCGTAACGAGCGACCTTTTGTACTTGGTCCGACCCATGAAGAAGTGATTACTGATTTAATCCGTAATGAGCTGAGTTCATATAAACAGCTACCACTGAACCTGTATCAGATTCAGACCAAATTCCGTGATGAAGTACGCCCTCGTTTCGGAGTCATGCGTTCCCGTGAGTTTATTATGAAAGATGCCTACTCTTTCCATACGTCACAGGAATCTTTACAGCAAACCTACGATGCGATGTATCGTGCGTACAGCCAATCTTTCAGCCGTATGGGACTGGATTTCCGTGCTGTACAGGCGGATACAGGGTCAATTGGCGGTAATGCTTCACATGAATTTCAGGTATTGGCGAAAAATGGAGAAGACGATGTGATCTTCTCCAGTGAGTCAGATTATGCCGCGAATATCGAACTGGCAGAAGCTGTTGCCCCGGCAGGAGAGCGCCCGGAAGCAACCCAGACAATGACCCGCGTCGATACCCCTAACGCGAAAACTATTGCACAACTGGTTGAGCAGTTTGATATCCCTGTTGAAAAAACGGTGAAAACTTTACTGGTTAAAGCTTCTGAAGAGAGCGGACATCGACTGGTCGCATTACTGGTTCGTGGCGACCACCAGCTTAACGAAGTCAAAGCCGAGAAACTCCCGGAAGTCGCAGTACCCCTGACATTCGCTACCGAAGAAGAATTACGTAGTGAGCTGGGTGCCGGTGCCGGTTCACTGGGTCCCGTAGGTCTCTCTCTGCCGGTGATTGCTGACCGTACTGTCGCTAAAATGAGCGACTTCAGTGCCGGTGCTAACATTGATGATCAACACTGGTTCGGTATTAACTGGGGTCGTGACCTGCCGGAAGCGAAAGTAGCCGATATACGTAATGTGGTAGAAGGCGATATCAGCCCGGATGGAAAAGGTGTATTGCAGATTAAACGTGGTATCGAAGTTGGACATATCTTCCAACTGGGTACTAAATACTCTGAAGCGATGAAAGCTGCCGTTCAGGGAGAGGACGGACGTAACCAGGTACTGACGATGGGTTGTTATGGTATCGGCATTACCCGTATCGTAGCTGCAGCCATTGAGCAGAATCATGATGATCGAGGGATTATCTGGCCTGACGCTCTGGCACCTTTCCAGGTCGCTATTCTGCCCATGAATATGCACAAATCATTCCGTGTCCAGCAACTGGCTGAAGAGTTATATCAGCAGTTAAGCGCTAAAGGCATTGACGTAATTCTTGATGATCGTAAAGAGCGTCCGGGCGTTATGTTTGCTGATATGGAACTGATTGGGGTTCCTCATACTATTGTTATCGGGGATCGGAACCTGGATAACGAAGAGATTGAGTATAAGAATCGTCGTGAATCTGAAAAGCAGATGATTAAGACCAGCGAAATCGTTGCGTATCTGACCGCTCAAATCGGTTAATCCTGCTAAGCTGACCCGGTTTTCCGGGCTGATGAAAAAACACATCCTCGTGGATGTGTTTTTTGTTTCAATTCTGCTGAAGGTTATCCCAAATCGCGGACTTTACCACGTAAACTTTTAGTGGCTGACTGACGGGATTTCGACTGCAGTCGCCTGACTTTAGATGCACGGGTCGGACGGGTCGCTTTACGAGGTGCCTCTTCGAAAGTGAGTTCACGGATAAGATCGACCAGCCGCTGTACCGCCTCAGATTTGTTTTTATCCTGACTCCGGAAGGACTGCGACTTTATCACCACCACACCTTCCGCAGTGATTAGATGATGGTTAACACTGAGTAGCTTCTGCTGAATCTCTTCGGAAAGTTTTGACGCCCGGATATCAAACCGCAAATGTACCGCAGTAGACGCTTTATTGACATGTTGCCCTCCTGCGCCCTGCGCACGAATCGCGCTGAAATGGATATCTTCCGGATCCAGGCTAATCCTGCGGGTAACCTCAATCATTTAGCCGCCTGCCAGTGGTGTAATTGCAGTTCTGTATGGCGTTCTCCATCCGATAACCAGATGACACCCTCCTGAAGAGTAACCTGCAGATTCATGTTCCGGCTGGCAAACTCACTCAGTTTCCCCAGTTGCTGATCATCGATATACCAGATACTGAGATTAGAGAGGATAGTTAACTTGCTCTGGTTTTGCTGCCACCAGACCTGAGCCGCGCGGTCACTGTAGGCGTACAGCACAACCTGCCCTGCGACCGCAGACGCTTTTTTCAGACGCCGCTCCTCAGGCAATCCCAGTTCAATCCACAACTTTACCGAACCATAATCATAATGCAGCCAGATTTCAGGTTCTTCTTCAGCGGACAAACCTTTAGTGAACTGTAAATTCTCATCCGCATTGAGTATCCATGCCAGCAAACGCAACATCATGCGTTCCTGAGTCTCAGAAGGATGCCGGGCCAGTGTCAGTTGCACATCAGAAAAATATTGCCGGTCGAGATCGGCAATATTGACTGCCGCTTTATAGATGGTTGCTTTTAAGGCCATGGCCCCTCCGATAACAGATTCCGGCTATTGTAACGGAAAGCAGGACAGGACCGATAACCCGAATATTTATTTCGTAAGACGTGGACTGAGATCCCTAGGATCTTGCGATCATCTCATCAACAGCATAGGCTGTTAGTGACAGAATTTTATCACCAGACCCAAAAAAAAGGAGGTTTTGTGGATAAACATTGTGAATCAGCACGCACACGCTATGATGAAATCATCAGGCACCTCCTGATGAATACCTCCCTGCCTGCAGGGTATTCAGAGATCACAGGGCGCGGATATTGCGCATTTTTCAGGGATTATGCGGGAGTTACCGCTAAGAATTCACGGTGAGCGACTATGTCAATGAATGATACCTATCAACCGATCAATTGTGATGATTATGACTACCTTGAACTCGCCTGCCAGCATCATCTGGAACTGATGATTGAACTTAAAAATGGCGAAAAGCTTGAGGCTAAAGCCAGTGATTTGTTGCTGCGTAAAAAAGTTGAGTATCTGATTGTCGAACAGAGCGGGCAAGCGCGCGAACTTCGTCTGGACAGTATCAACAGCTTCAGCCACCCGGAAATTGGAACAGTGGTAATAAGCGAAAGCTAAGCATCCTTTGGGCAGCCGTCAGCTGCCCTCTTCGTTCCTGACACCCACATTTAATTCCCCCTGTCGCCATTGTAAATACCAACATTTCTGTTCCCGTAACTCTGCCGGTTGTGCCTGTTTGCAGACAAATATGCCGGGAGCACATACCGGTTCATCGTTATAGAACAGTATCGGGATATTCCCCCGTTGCCAGGGCGGAATCTGACACTCCTGCCAGATTTTTTTTAGTTCACGACCGCGTTCACGGCCCATAATGTGTAAACGGCCCGTAGCGGTGAATCGCACCGACAAATGCTCATTGACCGCAGGCTTGCGTATGCGAACCCCCGAAGAAGCAGACACCAGTTGACCCAGATTATCCGGCAGAGTCAGCGGCTGATTACGGTTAGCCCATTCCAGTTGTGTATTACGCAAATCGGGGACGGGCCTGACCCACCATAACTGATTGTTATACCGTCGAATTTCTCCATTCCCCGCCACCAGACAAGGGTTAGCATCCTCACGACTACAGGCGACATTCTGCCAAAGTTGTGCTAACTGATTACGTGATGGCATCGAGGCCCCGCAGTGTGCCAGCCAGCGACGCAATATTGCTGCTCGTTTCAGAGCTGTCATTTCGATAAGCGGAGAGATCGGTAAGCTCTTCTGCAAGGTAATTAGCTGGCGGAGTTCATCCTGTAATAATTCATCCAGTAAAGTTTCCTGCTCACCACACAGCTCAGCACTGCGGGCTGCTGCTGCGGGGAAATGAGGCCAGCGTTGCTCCAGTAGTGGCAAAATATTTAACCGCAAAAAATTACGGTCGTAGGCAGGGTCACTATTACTGTCGTCATCGACCCACTGCAACTGATGATATTCTGCGTAAGTGGTCAGTTGTTGCCGGGAAAAGGTCAGTAACGGCCGGACAATTGCTCCGCCGGAAAATGGCAACACCGCAGGCATAGACGCCAGCCCCGCCGGGCCACTCCCTCTTTTCAGTGCCAGCAGTAATGTTTCGCATTGATCATCCTGGTGATGAGCTGTCAATAATGCCTCCTCACGCTGTAATATTTCGGCGAATACCGCGTATCTTGCCTGACGTGCGGAGGCTTCTGTCCCCTGCCCTTTCGGGTTAAGCGTCACCTTTCTGACGACTAGCGGAATATCCAGCGTCTGACAGACTGACTGGCAGTGCTCTGCCCATTGATCGGCATAACGGCTGATACCATGATGGATATGGACAGCACGCACAGCAATACTCTGCTGTCTGCGTAAACCAGCAACTGCGTGCAACAGTACTGTGGAGTCCAGACCACCGCTGAATGCCACCAGCACCTGACTGAACCCAAACAAAGAAATATTTCCGGAAAACTCGCGACTCTGGCCCATGTGGTAACTATTTATAAGTATTGATATCCGGCACGTTACCGGGAAAACAGGCTTCATTCAAGCCATCGTTCTGACTGTCGCTGTCATCAATTTTCTGAACGGTACTTAATGCACTCCCTCTGAGGGCATCTCAAAGCTGGCAAATTTCCAGAGGTAAACCATCAGGATCGGAAAAAAAAGTGAAAGGTTTGCCAGTAATCGGGTCAATGCGGACAGGTTCACATTCCACTCCACGTTGTTTTAATTCCGCTACCGAAGCTTCAATGTTATCAACATTAAATGCCAGATGGCGTAAGCCAAGAGCTTCCGGAAAGCTGGGACGCGGAGGTGCGGAAGGAAACGAAAACAACTCAATCAGATACTCGCCATTCAGCGCTAAATCGCCTTTCCAGGAATCTCTGGTTTCCCGATACGTCTCCTGTAATAGCGTAAACCCCAGGACATCGCAATAGAACGCCCGGCTTTTCGGGTAATCTGAGGCAATAATGGCAATGTGATTAATACTTTTCAAACCTGGCATAGGGGACTTCCTGTTAAAAAGACGGGAGTTAACCCGGATACGTTAAACCACCTACGTACAGAGGGCAATCCGCCAGAATCCGGAAACAAAAAAGGCCGCATTAAGCGACCTTTTTGGCTGGAATGATGATTACGCGTAGCCGTAATTCATTAAACGCTGATAACGGCGGTCCAGTAACTGTTCCTGGCTTAACGCATCCAGTTCAGCCAGATCACTTAGCAGTTGTTGTTTAAGTGACTCAGCAATTATTTCCGGATGACGGTGTGCACCACCCAAAGGCTCAGGAACGACCGTATCAATCAGATCCAGTTCCTTCAGTCGATTAGCGGTGATCCCCATGGCATCGGCTGCCAGCGGTGCTTTATCTGCACTTTTCCACAGAATAGACGCACAGCCTTCCGGCGAAATCACTGAATAGGTGCTGTACTGCAGCATATTCACTTTGTCACCGACACCGATCGCCAGTGCCCCACCCGAACCACCTTCACCGATAACGGTACAAATGACCGGGACTTTCAGACCCGACATTTCACGTAAATTGCGTGCGATAGCTTCAGACTGACCACGTTCTTCAGCTCCGACCCCCGGATAAGCCCCCGGAGTATCGATAAAAGTAATGACCGGCATGTTAAACCGTTCTGCCATTTCCATCAGACGCAGTGCTTTACGGTACCCTTCCGGGGCTGGCATTCCGAAGTTACGACGAATTTTTTCTTTAGTTTCACGGCCTTTCTGATGTCCGATAATCATCACCGGACGGCCGTCTAACCGGGCAATCCCGCCGACGATCGCTTTATCATCCGCATAAGCACGGTCTCCCGCCAGTTCATCAAAATCATCGAACGCATGGCGGATATAATCCAGGGTATAAGGACGCATCGGATGGCGCGCAAGCTGCGCTACCTGCCATGCACCCAGATCTGAGAAAATTTTCCGGGTCAACTCTACGCTTTTTTCGCGCAGACGCTGCACTTCCTCATCCAGATTAATATCGTGTTTTTCATCCTGACGACCAATTGAGGTCAGCGAATCGATTTTCGCTTCCAGTTCTGCAATTGGTTGTTCAAAATCCAGGTAATTAAGACTCATAATGTTCCTGTTTTAGTCAAACTCCAGTTCCACCTGCTCCGATCCTATCAACGAACGCAAATCGTTTAGCAGACGATCACTGGGCGAGATTCGCCACGATGCACCAAAGCGTAACCTGGCCCGAGCATCCTCTCTCTGATAGTAGAGATGTACCGGAATGGTCCCCGA
>Ga0157363_1005572_pt1 | contig 11755 bp, 6 predicted proteins | sample AttsexASBM1_FD_111477 | JGI IMG/M metagenome (GOLD analysis project Ga0157363, IMG submission 111477) | Fungus gardens microbial communities from leaf cutter ant in Ribeirão Preto, State of São Paulo, Brazil - Atta sexdens ASBM1 | ecosystem: Host-associated > Fungi > Mycelium > Unclassified ...
AAAATGTAGCGAATTTTTTCCTTATTTATTTTCATTTTCAAAATAAAATAACTTTTGATCCACTTCACCGATTTCAATCTTTTTCGGCTCAAAACAAAGGTTAAAATGTCACTTTTTAAACGCTAGTGATGCGATTAGTGGTTGTCGACTGCTGAGCATTTAATGCCATCTAGCGGGAAAAACACCACGAACTTTTTTCCATACCCAATATGTATAGATTATGCGTTCCACAGGTTTTCTTCGTGTCCAGATCCATTCTTGGAATGCCGTTTCATGAACCTTGCAGTCCACTTCATCAGGGCGAGCAGCAACCTGATACTAATCTGTTCTTTCGGGCTACTTGTCCTGGCTCCTTTTATATTACGCTACTTGTTGGAAAGGTGGGGGGAAAAAAGAGAATTGTTGGTGGAAGGGGAGGTGGGGGAAATTAATCGGTCTTCAATAACCGGGAGAATGGTTTTCCATATTTTATTTATGTTGTAGCCATTATTTTTATTTAAATTGGTAGGATATTATCTTCATGGCTTCCCTATACCCTCTTGGAAAGTATGATGTAATGTTGGCTATTATATGTTGGTCGTTTTAAATTTGATATCCTATTTCGATGTTATGTTCTGATAATGCTGATTGTGTGACGTGTTTTAGACTGACATCACGTTAGTATTCTTTTATCCGTAAGTTGACCGATTTCTCCAATGTAACTTGTCCGCAGGAACAAGTATTTTGTATATTCCTGCGGAGCTGAGTATTCAATGGAAGTCTTTGATCTTTAGAATTGCTTAAGTCTTTGCTTTGTCTTATCTTTTTGGGTGATTTAAAGATAATTCGGATGTTTGTTTAATATCCTGCCAATCCAATCTGTTATTCCTTTGACATATGAGAGAATGGATAGGCTCCTTTCGTCTGATTGTGTGTTAGAGACCGTTATCTTGTTTGCATTTATTGATTGTTTTGATTATGTCTTTGTTGGGTCCGTTTTTCTGTAAGCTCATTTTAAGTGATTGAATTCTGTCTGTAGATATTTTTTGTCAGAGATGGTGAAAGCTCTATCAATCTGCGGATAAAAAAACATCAACGTAATATCAGGCTAAAACACGTCACACAGTCAGAATTATCAGAATAACATAACATCGAAATAAGACATCAAATACTGTTTGACAAAACGATCACAAGAGACAACATTACATCATACTTTCCAAGAAAGTAATAGAGAAGCCTTAGAGATACAGAGAGACACCCTAAATTTAAATAGAGCTAATGGCTACAACATAAATAAGATATAAATAAAATATGGAAAACCATTCTCCCGGTTATTGAAGAGTAACTCTTCCACTTCTCTCCCATCCACAATTCTCTTCTTTCCCCCCTCTAATAGCGTGATATAAAAGAAACGGTCCGGAGGAACAATTCAGTATCAGGCTGCATCTCACCCAGTGGACTGCAAAGTTTATGAAACATTGGCATTCCAAGAATAGATCTGGACACGGAGAAAACTCGCGAAACGTAATCTTTATAGAAAGCACGTGGAAGCCTCAAAAATATTATATGATATGTATTTTGATTTAGGTATATGTTTTATTATATTTTTAAATAAATGTTATGAGTTACACCTACTCAACAAAAAATAGGAAACACTCTAGAACACGCTCAAAATTGCGTAATATTTAGAACACCGCAACTTGGTGGAAAATTATAATAGACAAAAAATCAAAAAAGCATTTGAAATCTCTACTTTTGAAATCGGTAATTGATTTCAATCTGATTGATTCTTTATGGAAATATACGGATACAAATGGATATTCGTAAATCTAGAAAAAAATGTTTACAAACTTTACGAAGATCTATGACGTAAAATTTACAGAAAAAAGTGAATCTTTACCTTTTTGAGTGGTATACGATTTTTCTTCACTGAATTGAATATTGAATATTGAAGCAAAAGTAGTCATTTTTGCTTCAATAATAAATGTTCAATATCGCAACTCGACGAAAAAAATTATACAGCACTCAATAAAAAAGCAAATTGAAGGTAAAGTTCACTTTTTGGAATGCCGCATTTTTGTGTGAATTCTATTTCATGTCATAGATCTTCGCAAAGTTTGTAAAAATTTTTGCGTGTAAAAATTTTTTCATAAACCGCATTTTTGTGTATGATTTTTTACTTCATGCCATAAATCTTTATAAAATTTGTACAAAATTTTAAGACTTGAGAGGTATCCATTTGCGTCCGTATAGGATTAGTCGGATTGAAATATTTATTATTGATTTCAAAAGTAAAAAGTTCAACTTTTAAAATGCTTTTTTAAGAATCTTATTATGATTTTTGACGAAGTTATTTTATCTTGAAATTTCAGACTTCAAATTAGCATTGTAATAAATTTTTTTAACATAAAAACCTGATTTAAAGTATTCGAAAGTTATGGCTTTAAAATTATTATTATTTCAAACGTTTCATCATTAATCATTTTTCGCAGATACGTAAATCTTGATTTTTCTTTTTAATGCTAATTCTAAATGATCCTTTAATTTCAAGATTGAATAATTTTGTCAGTAATGAGATTTTAAAAAAGCATTTTAAAGGTTGAACTTTTTACTTTCGAAATCGATAATAGAAATTTCAATCTGACTGATCTTTCAATCTAGAGCTATACCGATGCAAATGGATACCTGTCAAATCTGAAAATTTTGTACAAAGTTTATAAATGTCTATGGCGTGAAGTAAAAATCACACAAAAATGCGGTTTACAGCAGTCAAAAGAGTAAATCTTTACCTTCATTTGTTTTTTCATTAAGTCTTGTACGATTTTTCTTCACCGTTATTGAACGCTGAAGCAAAGGTAGTCATTTTTGCTTTAATGTTTAATAACTCGATGAAAAAAAATTGTATAGTCCTCAATAAAAAATCAAATTAATTGTAAGAAATTTTTTACTAGAGTAACAAATTTTGCAGTTACTTTTTGTATTTTAAATCTAATATATTTATAACAAAATTTTCATTTATTCAATTTTTAGTTTTTAGATAGTATTCATTATTCATATTAGTAGATTTCAAGACCGTTTTAATGTCTTAAGATGTTAATACGCCTCTGTTAGTTTATTAAATTATTAAATAATTTTATTTTCAAAAAGAGAAATTTTAATCTGAACTTCATATATAATAATATGTTAGGAAGAATTTATACATAAATCAAATTTTCCAAACTGTGCGTTAATTAAATCTTCTATCTTAAAACGTAATTCTATTATATTATAATTAAAATTGGAATAGTAATATAACAAATTAAATTTACAAGTAATTTAATGATATATTTACATTAATAAATACTTAAGTGAAATTTAGTATTGTACTATGAAATTTAAGTACTATGACATTTTTCTTAAAATACTATGAAAAATTTATTATGAAAAATATTAGCCAAATAGCATTTTAGATTGGAAATTTGAATAGATTGGAAGATTGAAAATTTGATGAATTTGTGCGTATGTGTATATAGATTGCAGAAATGAATACATATTATATTCACTCCAATATTAAGATTTAGCTCTTTCATGACGATATAAGTGGGAAATTATATATGATAAATTACTTATTATATCAAGCTTCACTTTTTTAATTTTTCCTTAAAAACATAATTTCGTAATCCTGAAAACTGTAAAATGTGCGACAAATTGAGATATTTGTCTGATATCTGTGTCATATAAAGTATATAGTAATTTTTGAATTATTTAACTGTCAATTACTCAATTACCACAGCGCCCCTGCAGCGATTTTTGACAGCTGAGGAATATATCAATATTTTAGGAATTATTTTATATGATTTGTCGGGCAGACATCTCAGTTTGCCGCATATTTTACAGATTTTAAACTTACGAAATTATGTTCTTAAGGATACAATAAAGGTATCATTGTTGTATATTACTTTTATCAATATTTAAACTAAAAATGTTATAAGTACATTTTTTTTAGAGACTATTTGTATTTTAGCATTTACTATAGACTGATTTTAGGAAGATAACGAATAATTACTTTTTAAATAATGGTAACTATAACGAATTACAGTTAAAAATCGATAATTGATAACAACTTGTTATTTTTTTTATTTAGTAAGAGATAACTTGTTACTTTCAAAAAATAACTTTCTATTTCTTAAAAATTAATTATATGTTTTTATTTACAGAGCATACAATTTACTTGGTCGGTTTATAGTGCATCGTGGATTTATGAATCGCAAAAAGTGAAAAGTAACATTTTTATGATACTTCAAGGAAGCCAAAAACCGATTTTAATATCTATGAGTGGTTTGTTACCTGCCCTCACATTAGAATATTTTGCGAGTGTAAGACTTTTAAAATTATATATTATTTTCATGTCTCTGCTACAATATATTTTAAAAAGTTTGTATTATATTCACAGTTCCTAACTTCGGTTTTGTCCTACTTTATGACAATGAGAGCAGCAATTACCACGTAAATTGATAAATATGTTTATTTACACTACAGTATATTTACAGTTTATTTACACTACATGTTACATCAAATTAAAAATAATTAGTACATTATATATATATATATATATAAAAACAGAAAATTGTAAAATAGATATTATTTTATACTTGTGTGTGGAACATTTTACATCAACCGTATCATCTGCGTATCCAAAAATCAGCAATGAAAATAAACGTCAAGGTGTCAAATTATTCATATGTGTATATATTTTCGAAAGAAATGTATTTTGAGGGATCCACTATATAGCGCTAAGAAGATGAACATCGCATGCAAATGTGTAACATTTTCTTGCTTAAACTACTGTACTAATTGATTTGAAAAGGACTTATAGGTTTACTTACTTATAGGTTTTTTGAGGAGTTGTTGTAATTATGAATCTACAGTCAAAAATTCAAAATACGATACGACCAGCATACGAAACTTTAAGCACTATACTCTTAGACCTACAACTTCTTTTAAGTTCCATTCTTTTTAATCCCGATGAAGGGGTAAACCATATTAAATTAGTCTTATAAAAAATATTTCATCACTAGTTTTCAGGAGATAATGATTGATTTTTAAGTTTACATTCAAAAATATCGTACACGTACATGTAAAGCGTTTTGTCCAACTGCCTTTCACAATTCATTAAAATTAGCAATATAAGTGAACATTAATTCATATACATATGTAATAATTATTAATGTACATGAGTTAAACAGAAACAGAGAGAAAGAAGGAGGAAGCGACGAAGGAAGGGAGAAGAAGAGAGAAGGGGAGAGAGAGAGAGATGGAGGGGGGAATGAGAAAGGAACGATGACGACACAATGATAGTGACAGCGACAACGCCGGGCGTCGATGACATTATCTTTTCAAAAATTTACAAAAAGCAGTGAAATTCTTAAAAAAAAGAAAAAAATAAATGCATAAAAAAGGTATCGAACATTACATTCTTGTAATAAAAAACGGATACAAAATAAATGCAATTATCTAAATATTTCATGACGTAAGACACATAAGATAGATTGAAAGTGACTAAAATGATCATGGATTAAAGTGAAGAAAAAATCTGGTCCGGGTTAAATTAATTGTACGGATAGAATGCCGAAAAGGTGAACTTCCCAATTTTTTTATCAATTGACATACTATTATATTTTAATGCTCTGATTACAAATATGATAATGAAAATTGCTGACAAGATTATTTTTAAAGTCAAATATTTAAAAAACGATTTTTTTCGCATTTTTTCCGTACATTTTATATTGAAAGTCATGCGCTCTTAAGCAGGAGAAAGATAGGATGAAAGTCATTTCCCGTGGAAAGTTGTGCGCCCCTAAGCAGGGAGGGAGGGAATCTCTTCGTGTGAAAGTCATGCGTTCCTAAGCGGGAGGGGGGGGGATGGAGAGGGAAGTCGCTTCGAATAAAAGTGAGCTCTTTAGCAGGAGAGGGAGGAGGGGTACAGGTAGCTGAGAGCGCTTCGCGTGGTGGCATAGACATATAAGATAGATCCAGCATTAGCTATATCTGGGTTTGGCAGAATGGTGCGAGAGGCAAAATATCAGGGCAACCTGTTCTTCTCTGCATATGCATCTTAATAATAAACTTACTTTGGTAATACTCAAGAATTCTACCTTCCTCACCCATTTTGACAAAATTAGGACGAAATAAATTTTGACGAAAATCATTCGATGCATTTCTGCACAAAATAAATGAATGTGGCAAAACAAAGTGACGCTCTGCCTCGTAGATCGAGATATTAATATTGAAGTTAACGATTATTCAGATTACGAAATTTGTCACATCAATGGCATAGAGATATGAGAACATGTAAGTAAGAAAAGGTTACAATATTTTCTGTTTTAATTTCATCAAAATCGATAAGGAAGATAAAATTCTTGAATATTATCCTTATTCTTATATTTTATTTCAGTTTTTTTTTTTTTTTAGTAATATTAATGTCAAGATGCGCGTGCAAAGAAGAATAGATTGCCACGCTATTTTGCCTCTCGCGCCATTCTGTCAAATCCAGCATATAGAAAAATATATGGCTGCTGAGTCTATTAGAGTAAGCCGAAAAACTCGAATTTTTGAAACTTAATAGGAAAAGTTACTCCTTGGAAAGACAAATCGATGCCAAAAAATTTTGAAATCGATTAATATTGGACCCTCGCGCATCGAGATCAAAGTTTTAAATTTTTTACTAAATTTTGCAATTTTTGTATATTTTTTTTAAATTGTTTATATTTCACTGTTCGACATCAGAAAATAATATTTGAGCATAAATACGTGAATTTAGTTTAAAACTTTCAAGCAATATGCAGGTAATATCCCTTATCTCCACTTCTTAATAGACTCCTTAATAGACTTCTCTCCTTCCATCCATGGAGTTGCTACATCCCACTAGCATTGGCGAAACAGCAGTTGCGACAGGAGTGACATCTGAAATGCTTCATTTGTTTAAGCGAACGGCATCAAGAGAGCTTTATTTTGTTTTAGTGAATAACGTCAGAAGCGTTTTGTCTGTTTCAGTGGCGAATCTTAATTTTTTTATTAGAAATTTAGAGATCGTTACTCGACTTGTGTTCTTTTTTGACAGAAATTGTTTGCATTTAAAGCGTTGTCTTTTACCTTATTACATTATATTGATTTATTTCTTAATATTATTGTTTCAAGGCTCTTTCGTCAATAGAAGATGTAAGTTCGAAAGGAATACATAAACAGAAAAACATTTTTCTATCCGATTTTTGGTAATCTAAAGGATTTACCAACTTTTTAACTTCCTACATATACGAGGGCAAGTCAATAAGTTTTTAGAAAAACATAGTAAAATTTTTTTGATCGATTCGTTTTTATTTCTCAAGTCTCATAGTCTCCTTTCAGCTCAATATACTTGATTCAACGATTCCTCAACTTTTTCAAGCCGTATAATATGATTTGTCCAATATCCATCCGAATAATATGATTTGTCCAACTCTTCAAAATCCTCTGTTTCGGCGATGAGGTGGTGAATCTCTTTTCTCCAAACCATTTCTTCAGTTTGAAAACAGGAGTCGCAGAGGATTAAATCTGACAAATATGTTGAGTGGGAAAACAATTCGTAGCGGAATTCGTTGAATTTCCGGGCATATGTGAACCCGTGTATTGTCTTGATGGAAGAGCACTTTCTTTTTCGCCAAATGAGAATGTTTTTTTCTTAAAATATTGTTGAAATGGTCCAATAAAGCTGCGTAGTAATCGCCATTGATCATTTGCTTCGACGGAAGGTAATCGATATAAATTATATTGCATCCCAATTATAGTGCATCCCAAAAAACTGTGCCATCATCTTTTCGGCCGACTTTATGGTCTTCGCCTTCTTCGAAGCTGGTTCACCCAGTGAAGTCCTTTGTGTTGACTGTTCGTCTTGAGTGAAATAATAGATCCATTTTTCGTCCACAGTAATGAATCGACGCAGAAATTCATCTAGATTAAACGTTCAAACATCTCCAAATGTTGTTTTGAAATTGTCACGCGCTTATGGTTCACAGTGCAAACGCGGTATCTTGCTGATAGCTTTTTCATACGCAATTGTTCGTGCAAAATTGAAATCTGTGCCATGTGATATGCCTATGGCCTCAATAAACTCGCTCACTTTCACTTGTCGATCAATCAAAACAATATCGTGGACTTTATCGATTTCTGGCATAGCCTCAATTGGATGTCCCGAATGAGGTGCATTACATGTGAATATATGATTACGTTTAAATTCATTCACCCAATTGTATAGAGTCGCAAACGCTGATGCAGATGAGCTATGAATATTATCCAATTCGGCTTCGATTTCTTTCGGCGTTAAATCTTTCATGTAAATCTTTATGTAGATGTTTGATGCACGAAACTCATTTTTTTTCCATTTTGCAAATATACAAAACTTGTTCGCTTTAATCGTCTATAGAAATGAAATCACGCGATGAATTCCGCTCAAAATTTGTAAGTAATTAGTTGAGAGATGCTACTTGTCAAAAAATAATGTTACATGATACTACGAGTGCCCTCCGACAAATTTTCTAAGAACTTATTGACTTGCACTCGTAATGAAGTTTTGAGGTGTTAAACACAACGAATTTCTCAACAGCATATATCAACGCAAGATGTTAGAAGCTAATATTTTATATTTCAATCGAATAGCAGTTAAATAAATAAATGTTTCGACTTTTAAATTACCATCTTCAGTATTACACAATTTCTTCATCCAATTTACACATACAAATATATTCGCGTAACGCAACAATGAATTTTATATCTCTCGTTTATTTATTTAACTGTTATTCGATTGAAATATAAAATGTTAGCTTCCAACATCTTGCGGTGTATATTGAGAAATTCGTTGTTTAAAAAATTTTACCATGTATTGACTTTGATTGTTTTTTGAGATGTTGTTTTGAAGAAAGTCTTAAGCTTTAGAAGCCAACTATAACACAGTCTGTTTCTTTAAAGCTAAATCAGTTGCACAATAAATCGTAGGTCTGTATGATTTAGCATCAATTGCCACAATTACAGAAACAAGAATCGTACAAATGATACAATTACCGATACCGATTCATACTACAATTTGAGGAAATCTTACAACAGAAACAAAGACAAAGTTATAAGGATAAGCTTGAAAATTTCAAGCTGTAAAACTCTTAGCATCCTGCAAGTATCTAATGACTCTGTCCTGTATCTGTGGAAAAAAACATTCAAAGTTGTAGTTGTCCAATTTGCATTGATTGTTGTTGTGAAAAATTAAAGAAAATTCCATTTCTTGAAATTAAATTTATGTATGAGCAAAGAAATAGTAGATGTGGAAAATAAACCAAGTTGACAAAAAAGAATCAAAAAAGCTTATCAAAAAACTTTTCAGGAAAAAGCGAGGACTTTCTCGCTTTGATAATTCAATCTCCAATGCTTCAAGTGAAGGTTCCTGTATGCTACTGATGGAAATGAATGTCAATTCCATATTTGCCATATATAAGAACCATTTGGCCTTTCCGGCATTGACTCGTGGCTATGCTGTGTCAGTATAGCCTCCTTAGGAGAAGCTGATCCCGATTCCAGCATCAAAGAACTCTCAGGATCAAGGTTCCAAGTGGATCAACAGTTTCAGGATACCCTTCAATTCCCTGTTCGCCATCACAGTGTTCAGCCGCCCTAAGACGTTTTCGGGAGCAATTCAGAAGTAACTGTGTGTGACTTGGAGATGAGAAGCTGTGTATTGCTCATCAATCGTTTCGTTATGAGCCTTGGGAGAAAGTCATAGCCACTTCCATTCTCTTAAACAGAATTTTTAAAATGTTGTACGGCAAGAAACCTCTGAACCTGAAAAGGACAAGGAAGATGAAACTTTCTTCCTTTAAAAAAATTGAAACCATCATCAAGCACACAGATAAGGATTGAACTCACAAGTCGACTACATTAATAAGTAATAGATATGAAGTTTCTGACAGGGCAGCAGCAGCAATCGCCTCAAGTTCTCAAAGATATAGGAATTATAAATGATTCTGATAAGTCACTTATTATTGACAAAAATAAATTAAGAAAAGACACATTTAAAAACTAGCTATAAAATAGTGTTTAAGTTACTCTTCTTTATATTTTGATGGAAGAAAAGATGACATTCTGATTGTTGAAACAATACATTCAAAGAATTTTCAGATTAATGAAAAAGGAGCACATTTCATTGATTCAATAGCCAGAGTCTAACATCTTACATCAATCTTCTCCAACGAGGCTCTGGAAGAAATATTACTGATAGTATCATCTCACATCTAAATGAATTAAACATCTCTCTCGAGGACTTAGATGTCATTGGTGAAGGAACAGCAACTAATACTGGATGGAAGAATGATGTAATTCATAATATCAAAATGATTCTTATAAGACCTCTCCAATGAAGTATTTGCATGTTATACTTCAATAAGTGGCCATTCAGACATTTAGTTGAGCATTTAAATGACCCAAGTTCAAAATCGTTTTGTGATCCTATTGGTAAATTTCTTTTGGGTTGCGAAAACTTATTTGTCGTTGAATTTGAGAGCATTGATTGTGACATTTCATTTCTTGATGAGGGAGTTCTCAAACAATTCAGTAAGGAAAACAAAAATATTTTTTGAATATTGCTTTAGCGATTAGTCAGAATTCTATCCTCCAGATCTAGCTGTCTCAAATCCTCGGGACATTCTCGGTGGCTGACAGCTGCAAATCGAATTATATAAAAGAATTATTCTTTTTTATAGCAAACCATACAGGCATATATCATGCAAGTAACTTCACTAACTGTATCAGTTCATTGGATGATCGTTGATATAGTTAGTGAAGTTACTTGCATGATATATGCCTGTATGGTTTGCTATAAAGAAGAATAATTCTTTTATAGATGAACCAAAACATGTATGTTCAAGACTATTAAAACAGCAAGGTATAATATTTACTTGAAAACCTCCTCCAAATTATTATAGATCCTGTCATCGAATGCAACGCGTTCTTTGCCCCTCCTAAAAACTTGCTTTTTGCAATGGTAATGGACAAAAGGAGAAGTAGACCCAGAGAACTTGACCTAGAAAGAATAATTGAGGCAAGAAAATCATCTATGAATCGAAGAAAGCCAATTTGTGATTGTTTCATTCCAAAGATTAACTTTACTGCAGATAATTCAGAATTATCGAGTTCCTACTAGAGTTCCAACCAAACTCTCCTCACCACCTCTTTTGCGTTATGTTTCAACTGAACACATTATCTCAGTAAGGACATCTGGATCGATCTCAGATTGGGATATGAGGGACTTTTCCTGCCATACTCAATTAGTTGAGCGATGTGTTAAATTAATAACGGAAGCAGCAGGAAAAGTTGTTAGGTAAAAATGAAGAAAAACCAAGAAATAATTTTATCTGGAAAATATTGTCCAGGGAAATCATGCCATCCTTCACAAACAGAGAACAATTTACCGTAAAAGAATAAAAATAAAGGTATGCTGATACTAACATTAAGTAATAAATATTAAGTAGGCACAATTTGATTGCGTGAGTAGAACTCCATGTGCAGCCACCTTCCCGTGATGAGTTCTGAGTTGCGTTAGATGTTTAAACCAAGCCAAAGGTTGCATATCTTAGGAATTGAATATTTATAATAATATTATATATATATATATATATATATATATATATTAGATGTACAACTTTGCTTCCGCCGTTTTCCTATAGATGGCTTTAGCGGTAAGTAGTGGTCGAAATAAATAGATCATAGACGTCATACAATA
>Ga0157363_1005573_pt1 | contig 11754 bp, 10 predicted proteins | sample AttsexASBM1_FD_111477 | JGI IMG/M metagenome (GOLD analysis project Ga0157363, IMG submission 111477) | Fungus gardens microbial communities from leaf cutter ant in Ribeirão Preto, State of São Paulo, Brazil - Atta sexdens ASBM1 | ecosystem: Host-associated > Fungi > Mycelium > Unclassified ...
AATTTTTTTAGCGTGGCATCCACAAATTGTCAAACAGGTGAAAAAAATGTATAGCTACCGATGGACAATACTTCGAATAAAATATTTTTTATCATTTTCATGCAATAAACGTGTATTTTCTATTAAAAAATTCCGGTTTCATATTTACATACCTGGTAAAGGCTGATTCAGATGTTCAGCAACATCGTCGGTGCTTGAAACATTATAATTTGCTCTGTCATCGATCGCATATTGATGATCCAGCGCCACTAATAAGAAATTGTAGCAAACGTCAACAACAATAAAAGGCTGCGGTTTTTTAAATCACGCGATAAACGTATTTCCGAGTTGCATATCCTCGATATCAATGGTCCAGGTACGCATTTAGAAAAGCGATTGGCCAGAGGTGATCGAGACATTAATCAGTTGGACGCGGAGTGTCGCGAATACAACGTAGCTTATTCACAGAGCAAAGGTCTAAAAAAACGCATAACTAAAAAGAAAAAAGCTTCTCGCTGAAGAGGCGCGGAAACGGATTACCGCGAAAGATTCGACTCTCTTGGAGAGTCTGCTGCCACATTTGAACGGCTATGAAAGCCAAAATGAAAATTGGTATCGGTCTGAAAACGAAGAAAAAAAAGCCGACGAAAAAACGAATATTACCGGTGGCAAAACGCGATGATATCTTACCTATTTTGCTGTTGGGAGCCTTCGACTCATTAGTCAGCTACAGGAGTCGCAAAAGCTATAAACGATAATAAAGCCGCGTAATATCAGTTGGAAGAAATAACCGCGTCATTGAAGGTCAGAAGTTTACCTCGCTTCATACAAGCGTGGATGAAGGAGTCACAACGGAAAAAAATAAAAAAGATTAAAAAAAATAAATGTTAAACACTTGCCAAAAATGCCGAAGGATGTAATTATCACCATAAAACTGCAACAACTGGCAAAACGTATGCGTATTCCATATTTTAAAGATATTTTTGTGGGTACTACCTTACCAACAGAGGGAGTGTATTGAAACGAGAACAATGTAAATTTGAATAATGATGGATCAAATATCTCATTGAGTGGCGCGAAGCTGGGAAATCGTGCTGTTTGCTTTAGTTTCGACAATCTTCGACTACCGAAGGAATTGGTGCGATATTTGGATGTAATGCAAATCGAGTATAATCGCACGCCTTATCAATGTTACAATCAAAGTAACAATCAAGTATTGTGGACAACTATGTCTACAGTTTTTATAGACGGTTGACGATCAATTTAAGAATTGACATTGCACTCTTTCAATTCAGTAGTCATTTAAACATGTCACTGACATTTATGATCACCGGTAAGAATAGCATCCTCACGGCTTTTCGGCAGCAGATTTAAGCGATGGCGATTACGAGCTTGGTTTGTTGGACTTTGAAACCTATCAAACAATATCTAATGTAAATTAATTGAATAATAAGTTTTACTTTGATGACAAAATGACAAAAATTGTCATTCCCGAAGGATCGTGAGAAATACGCGACATAAACAAATATCTAAGACAATTCTACAATTTTATCGTAATGATGTTGCGAGAGAGAAAATGATTCGCAAAGAGGATAAACAGTATCTATTGACTATTCATGCCAATAATAATACAATGAAGAGTGAGATCAAATGCGCTTATCGAGTAAATTTCATCAATGTTGCCTCACAATGTTGGATTATTATTGGGATTTTTAGCGTGCTGGAACCGCAATAATGGCATGAATCAGACGTATCGATAAATATCATCAAGATAAATATCATTCACATTGAATGCAATGTGACCACGGGTGTATAGCAACGATAAGTCCATGCACACGATACATGAATTTTCACCGAGCGCATCAACAAGATATAAGGAAAAACCGATACAAATTATTTACCTTCCGATCATCGTACGGATCTAACGACACGTTGTGGATCAAGAAGGACGATTGCTCGATTTTCACAGAGAAGAAATCATTATAGATTGCATGTACGGAGGCGACAGCGATAAAGAAATATGACAACGATAACGTGAGATGCTTGTTTTGAACAAGCAGACGAAACAGGGAACATAATTTTTGTCAGAAGGATAACAGCGATCAAAAATATTCGAACGTCCAATAGAAAGAAATTCACTGTGTCGAACGTTAAATTTTTACAATAATTGGGCTTTGTTGTACAAAATATCTGAGAAGATTGATATCTTGAATATTGGAGGCGAAATAATCTTTGACGATCGCATCGTCAAATTCGAGTTTCACACGTACAATCCGTACGTCAAACATCAGACGTTTGAATAGCGACAAGATAAGGATACAATAACAGGATTTATACACGTTACCGTGTGAAAACATTCTCTACGTCGAAGAGAGATTGACTTCAAAGAAAAAAAATGTACAAAAGCCAACTCTTGGATGTAATTGTGCGTTCATGTTCGATAAAATTCGATATGAACTTAACAATATGGAGATCGATCGATAGCAGAAACGTTGGAATAACTAGTATTATGGAGGATTATGCAATGTTTTCTAATCGCATATAGTTTGCATAATGTTAGATTTATCGACTCTAGTGATACCACGAAAAGCCTAATGACAGATGACGGATACTTTAATTTTTATATATTCAGCATATTGTTGTGCTTTTGCGAAGATTATAAGCGTGTGGTAATTAACACTCATCACGAATTAATTTTGATACGAGTGCGCAACGGTAACAATTACATAGTCGGAGATCCAGTGACAGAGCCGACGCTTGAATTATTCACAGTGGCGAATGTTTCTTGCGTTGAACGAAGTTAATGAACTATGATGCGTGTTTTAGAGAGCGAACGATATCTGAGTATGAGTTTCCATTCGTGGGATTTATATCTCATATTGCCGAATTTGAGTACTCCATATTGCTGAATACAATGAAGCATTTCAAGACTATGACTCAGCTGGAAAAACCATGATACATTAGCTTTCGTCTGCAGACTGATAAAAAAAATATCATGACAGCACGTAAAACTTCGACATCTGTAAATTAACTAATGTAAAACTTTATCTAAACTCTGAATTTTATTTATTTATGACGATCTGAATCTAGATTTTGACAAACATAGAGCCGCTATTTTGTATGATATATATTTACGTTTCCATACGTCTTATTATCAAATCCCTCGTAAAAGAAATGAACTATCATTCCAATTATACTGTTTTTTGAAAGATTATACTCTAGTAACTATTAACTGCTCGCGACAAAACGAGTCTGTTAAGAGTGGATGTATGATTAGAATTTGAATTCAAAGAAAATGTACCCACGAATACAACTGCCTATTGCTTTATCATACACGACCGTGTGATCGAATATAGTCCAATGTCAAATGTGATACACAAGATTACATACAAGATTACATATAAATGTGGTACATAAGTAAATTATCATCACCAAAAAAATACCTTCCCCCTCTTTTTAATATATGAGATAAAATCCAAGATTCTTTGTGATCAAGCACAGTCTCAAAAAGTCGTTTACCATGATTATACCAACGTTTGTAAATCTGCAAGGATTTATCATTGGAAAGAAATTTGTTGAGAAGGCGATGTTGAGAAAAGGAGCTATTCTCTCTTATTATATTTTTACGTCCCATGCCATGAAATTTCTTGACAAAGTATTGCGCTTGCTGAATGCTTATCACCATGGAATGGGAAAACATGATGATTCCGTACAGCATGGCGAAACGCCTGATTAACTGTAATTGGTGCCGAAGAGAATAACGACAATAAGGCTCTTATATACGTTAAAAGACGTTGAAAAACATGAATGGCTGGCTGGTCGATAGCGATGATTCGACAATTGAGACTCTGGATGCTGATTACGAAGACATAGATTCATAATCTAGATGTTACTAATACTGTACGATGTGGAATACATGTTAAAAGTTATGCGTTACAGAATGTATTTAAAATACACAATTGGTGGTCGCATTGCCAGAAAAAAATATATCAAGTTTAAAAAATAAAGTATGAGATTTTTTTTTAATGCATTTTAATTTCTTTCCCTTATCTCTATAATTAAGAATTTATCAATAATGATAGTTGTTCAGTATATAGTTTAATAGTTACTCAATAACAATTTCAAGTGTTTGATAGTTACTCAATAACAATTTCAATAATGACTCGGTAATTAGGAACGCTTAGTCATTTGTATTTATTAAATATTATCCGTTGCTAAGTTAAAATTATTGCCGAGTCATATTATTAAAAAAAATCGTAAATACCATATCTATTTAATAAATGTACAAAAGAAGAAAAGAAAAGAGAGTGCAACGGGTGGAAAAGAGAGAACTGCAAATATGCAATGGATAGGATAGAGAGAAGACAGTTTAAAGAGAGAACGCAATGAGTGAAAGAGAGAAGAAACAAACTCCCTCTTCCTCTCTAACACGGACTCCGATAACATGTTTCCCCTTCATCGAACCAGCATCTGTGATTTCGACCTCCCCCCTCGCGCGACACTAGAGCCATCTGCTGGTTGCTGTATTTATGAGTTAGAATCCTCCTTACTATTCTACTGACGCAGTCAACGTATGGAAAGTGCATCTTTACAAATCAGTAATTCAAATTCTTCGTCCGATAGTGTTGAAAATTTGGAACGTTCAATTTTTAATTTAGCTTTATCGAGATACGACGTCAATTTTTCTAAATGATATTGAGAAATTTAAATGAATCTATAAAACGTATTTTTACACAATTTTTCTGAAAATTATTTTTATTTTTATCTTTAGTGCTATCGACATATTTTGTGAAGGAAATATATTTTCTTTGTTATCGGTAGAATATCTACTTGTTTTTCACGATAGCAATTTCCTTAATTATAAAGTGCGCGTCGCAACTCGATAAATTATGAGAAACGACCGAAATACATAATGAATTTTTATAATTTTTTATAATTTAAATTACAATTTGAATGCGCTGGACCGGTGAAATGGCAATCGCGTATCCGCGTGTCGGAGCGGTTTCTCGCAGATGTGACAACGTGTCGCGTTACGGTACGCTTCCCATTGTTCTTTCGATAGCGTTTCTATGAGCACATTAGCGGATATGATATTTATGATAACATGATGCATCAAGTTTTGAAGTTGTCGCGCGAACTACGCTATCAGTTTTCATCGCGACGGAACTGATACGATGATAATGCGTCATTGAACGAGCAACGCACATAGTAGCCCACATTACATACCTCGTGCTGTTTATACGTGTACAATGATGCATCTTCCTTCTTGGGTTTTGTTTTCCGTAGAATGCAAGTCGGCATAGATGATGAATGGGATGCGTTCTTTATTATTATAATTTCCAAATTCGAGTCACTTATCGTCCTCGCTCAGCAGTCGGTTACCGCAGTTGTTCATTTTCTTGCAGTCCATTGCATGCGACTGCAACTTTTCGCTTGTATTGAAATAATGCATCTGGAAAAAAACAAAAATTATTGTTATTATTTATTAGTAAGAAGGAAATTTATAATTTTTTTTATGTGTATACTTACGCAGAAAAATTTCTTGTGCTCCTTTTTCGAGAGTTGCTCACGAGACAGGATAGATTTTTTATCCATGCAAAGTGGCTGAGATTTTTGTTACGCAGATCTTGCAGATATAGACGCAGCATGTTGATGTGTTTTTCCTTCTTATCATCGATGAGCCGAGAAAGGACTTGTTTATTCTTGATGCCATATAACAATCGACATCGTTCAATTGTTCGAATTTTTTAATATTTTTTAATGTCATTGGAAACTCAATACCCGCAAGATTTAACACTATCGTGTAATGCGGATACGATGACTCTCGCTCCGTATACTTTTTAGCCAGGTACAGAACGGGGACTACTGACCATGCAAAGCATGCATTGTTCATCATACATAAATTGATCATCGCTCGTTTCGTCGCTATTTCCCGCGGCATTTCGATGTGATCCTGACTTGGCTGCTCCAGTTCGCGTTTCATTCGCTCGTGATTTTCCATGTTTTTTTTTCAGATTTTAGATCATGTCGCACTCTTCCACAAAACACTTGCATGTGACTCATTGACACGCGTTGCATCACCGCGATATATCTAGAATGTCATAATGTTCTAGCACCTCGTCATTTGTTTGCGAAAGTGCATTCACATTCAAAGCATTGATCAAAAAACAGTGCAAAATCGCGATCACGAAACTCCATCCATATATTGTTAATAATCAGTAGTTCGACGCATTTTTCACCATCCGCGGGAATCTAAATACACATGCATCAACGCTGGCTCTTATATGAGATTTTTTTCGCCCACTAATAATCGTCCTTTATTATATTGACATTTCTATTCCATCAATGTCGCTTTTCATACTCATCGTCCTCGTAATATTCGTCTCGTAATCGTGAGTATATTTTCTATCGCGCGAATAAAGACCAGAAACTCTCTGATAACTTCTGTTTCTTACTATGTATACCTAATTCTCGATCGCGTAGAAATTGCATCGACGATATTCTTACACTTATGTCTCTCTTTTGCGGATTACCGAGAATATACAGCACATCATCTAAATTATAGTCTTCATTGTCTCTACTCCATCATCATTTGTGCATTATCTCCTCAAAGTCTATTTCCAAATCTTCTTTCATTTCTATTATAAACATCTCATTTATAATATTCTCGAATTATCGCGGGTCTGCGTTTCCAATATTTTCGATGCCATTATTTTCGATGCCGACTATGTCGGCTATATTCTCGACGTTCGCACGATGTTACCCACACTTTTCACGCTGCTCTTATTACGATTCGACGATCTCCCAAGGCACCAACTGAGGTGTTGAGTACTTATGAGTACTATTATATATTTCATTACGTTCAGTGGACTCCAAGATTTCTCCGTTTTGTGAAAATTTCGGCAAAAAATAGTCGTTAAGACAAAGCGTGAACATAAAACTTGAGCATTAACGGTCACCGAACGGCGAGCGTGATAATATTCAAGAAACGTGTCATTAGAAATCTTCCCAACGATATTGGAAACATAAACAAAAACATAGATCTTTAAAATCGCCAGATCCACGGCAATAAAATTTACGACAAAGGTTACAAATCATATAGAAAAAATCCTATTTATACATGATCGGTTCAGTAAATACAAAATTTAAATGTGGATCAGGAATCCTGTGTAGATAAAAATTCATATTTCCAAACGCGTAAAAGTAATTTGAAGGGCGTTTTCTCGTCAACAACAAGAAATTGGTAAAATAAATGAGAGATTATAAAGCTTTTAATTTTTTAGATTGTCGATCGTAAAATTTAAGTAAATATTTTTTAGACGGAAGAACGCATGTTCAAGTAATAAAAGAGAAATCGACAACAAAAAAAAGAGTGCATTCAGTTACAACGTTCAGTAGCAACGATCCTAAAACAGATACCCCTATGATACTCCATATTCTGAAGTCCTTAACTTTGAATATTTATTGTTAAATCGAACCTGTGTTCTATTTTCCAGATACGATCTTAACCATTCTAATACCATGCCTCTAAATCCATACTGATATAATTTCCCTAATAACCTTTCTCTATCTATTGTTTCGAATGCTTAAGATCCATAAAAATTACTTCTACCATTTTTCTTTCACTGATTTATAATGGTTTGGATCGCTATTTCACATTATTTTCTAAAACCTGATGTTCTGTTATAATATTATTGTTTTCCAGAAATTCTTCAATTTGTTTTTTTACAACTGTCTCTAATACTTTCTCAAATATTGGTAGTATATTAATAGGTCTATAATTACTTGATTTTTAATTTTTTCTATTTAGGAATCGGTATAATCGTGTTTTCCAGCTTCAGTAACCTTTCCTTAAGGAGCTTTATTTATTATATCAATAAACACGTTTTTTATTATAAAATGCGACTCTTAATATGTCACTAGTTATTTGTATCCATCTTTTTTGATAATCCCATAACGATTTTCTCTAATTGCTCTAATAGCGACCATTTCAAATTATCTATTGGTCCTCTATTATTAATTATATAAATAACTTTTTTACACATATCACTAGATTTATTACCCCCCTTTATTGAATTTATTATATTATAATACTAATACTTTGTATGTAATACATATTAAATTTATCGGCTATATTGCACCTTTCAATGTTATCTAATATTTCAAAATCTATGTTCTCTGCCTTTCTTAGACCAACTGATTCGTTTCTTATTACTTCTTTCAAGGTTTTCCACATAGTTGTGGGGTTCCCTCTATTTAGATCTATCATAATACTTTTTTTTTGCTCTAATTTGACTATATTTCTTTCACTTTTAAACTGTAGTCAATTATGCTCCGTATTATTACACAACGTATTTCTGTATGCCACATCTCTTTTAACAGCTGCCTCTCTTATCTCATCCGAAAACTATCTTTTATTCTCCATATTTTCGGAATTTTTAATTTTCCCTAGGTGCGCATCTACTATATTATTAACAAATTTTTGTGCTTTTATATTTACGTTGGGATCTTGATTTCGTTGTAACTTATTTCCTACTATCTAATAAATTTATCTATGTTAAATTTATCTATGTTAAATCCATTATAATTCCTAACGTAAAATTTTCTTTATTTATTCACAAAGTTATTTGCATTTAGTTTCATTTTTAATCACGCATGTTGGTCTGTTATTTTAGGCTCATGGTTACTTGCACTCGTAACTTCTTATTAGCAAAAACTAAATTTATCATTGTTCGACTATCCTTCGTAATTCTTGTTGGCCTATCTACATACTGTTTCATTCCTAAACTCAACATTGTCGTTTGCAACTTCTTTGTATAGAACAAATTTTCATAAAATCATCTAATATAATACTATACATTCTTTTATTAATAATTTTTCTATTATGTCCTTCATAAATCTAATAAAATCATCGTGTGATGCACTCGATGAATGACACATCATTATCACATCTTTGTACAATTTCTCTTTTATTTCTTTTGTAATACACCAACAATTCAATACTAATTTTCTCACTAATAGTAATAATTTTCTCACCAATAATATATCGTACTTAATATCGTTCCACACAACAAACTCTTACATACAAAATCACTCCTTCTGTACTCCTACTTTCGGCATCACATCTAAGCTTGCTATAACCTGACACATTTACTTCGGTATCTTCAATTTTAGCTATCAGTCTGATCTCCGACATGCTATGATCGCAGGATTAATTTCCTTCATAATCTAATGCCATATCTCATCCTTACGTATCATCAAACTTTATACATTCGTGTATAATATTAGCTCCGCTTCCTTCCATGGTTGCTATTTAGCATTCTTCCAGCTAGCTCTCTTCTTCTCTTCATGTAAACCCTCTTCAATGTTGGACATTCCTTATTAAAGGTATCATGTTCATCATTAATCTTCAAGTTATAGATCTTATTTTTAAACACATCTTTTACAATTAACACATCTTTTCCTTGTTTCTGTACATTCCATCGTTTTTTATAATTTCCTGCAATTTATGGCATGTTTCATTCCGTGTACAATTTTTCGCAATATGGTAATAACCTCAGCATTTGAAACATTTCTTAACATTAATATAATTAAATATAAGATATTTTTTCCATCCTACATTTTGTTTTTCTTTTCTCAATAACAAATCATGTTTCTTCATTAAATTATTATAGAACATTCATTTCCTACTCTTCTTGACTATTATCCTTACTCTTCTCTTTCATTATTTTTTTCACTATTCTTATATAAAAACCCTTCTTTTTTGCATCAATTCTGTTTTGCTTTTTGATCGTAGCTAATAATTTATCATCATCCAATTTGTATGCTTCTTCACCAATGTTGATGACTTTTATTTTAGATTTTATCCTTGGAGATTCTATAATTTTAAAATTTTCACTCAGCTTGGCCTTTAACTTTTCATTATGGTCTTTAACTTTTCCAACTCTTTTTCAGTCTCGCAACCCATGATGACTGTTCCGTTGCTTCCTTTTTTCATTTTCATTATTCTCACTTCTATTTGTTTTATATCTATCTTTTCTTTTATCAATTTTTTGATAACTTTACTTTCTTGCTGCACTTTGAGTTTGATAGTTATTATATTTTTTTCTTTTTATCTTTGATTGCTTCGTTATAGCTTCTTTGTATATCTTCTGTTTGATCCATATACTTCCCCTTGTATCATTTTTTCAAAACTTCTAGATCTTGCTTAAAATTTCCCATTTCTTCTCGAATTACTTCCTTGATCATCTTTTTAATTTCCTTCTTGCTTCCTACTACTTCATCTTTTATTTTTTTCACAGTTTTGATAATCCAATGACAATCAATTTTTATGTTAAATACTAAGCAAACTCGTGGATCCTGTGGACCCTAGCCTTCCTCTGCTGCTTCCTGTGTATGTCGATGTCTTCTTCATATCTTTTTTATCATTGTAATCAAAAATTTTTCAAAAGGACTAACGAATGCCATTAATTTTTGAATCTTATCATAAATCCTATTTCATCACATATCCAGGATGATAAAAAAGTTTATCACAGATCTTGCACGTCACAACTAGATTTGTTGTTGCTTTCTTATATGCCGAGCATCGATACTCGGTATATTCATTGTCCATGTTGATAACTCTCACTAATTACCAATCAACACTGTCAGCACTGATCGCTAACTTATACGTTAGCATATCAGCACTGATCTTTTAATGTCTACTTGTGCAAAAACTAATCAGTCGGACAGAAATATATTTCACATGCCCACTATCTTCCATACTCCAAAGAAAACAATACTCATCGCTATTCCAGGAGAAAACCCTAAAATTTGAGCATCCTTTCAACACTTTTATTCACCACTTGACCACACACAAAAATTATTATTTCTGAGTGAGAAAGAAAAAGAGAGAGAGAGAGAGAGAAAGAGAGATTCAATATTAGTGTAACACATTTTGAAATAGCCTTTGATCTGATTCAAGATAATTTTTTCTTAGATTAGTATAATTATCGATTAAAGTACACATATAAGCAGAGTGTATCAAAAATTTGGAAACGGTCGAATATCTCAAAAGCAAAACATTTTTTAGAAAAATGTTTCATTGTCAAACAAAAGTTGGGTTAAAAAAATCTATTCACTGATAACATCCATTTGACTTTAAATTGTCGCCATGGTCAGGTTAAAATAAAATCGATTTTTTTTTAATGGAATGCCTATTTTTGACGATAGAATCTAACAACTGGTGTCAAAAGCTCTTCAAAATACTATAACAAAGTCATTTTTCATTAAGCACTTTTCAAGTTATAAGGCTTGAAAGTTACAGTAGAGAGAAACTTAAGAGGGGGAACATGATGGTTTTCTTCGTGTGAACAGATGAAAATCATCATATGCTAGCGGCATCAACATTTATAAATTGATGTGAACTACGTATCACATTTTCGCTACTGTCGATAAAATCGTAGTGTCAATAAATAAATTTGGTGCTACATTCATAAACTATGAATAAAGATAATATTAATTTACAAAAAAATGTTTCTTTTAATCGGATAAGGTATTTTTTAAATTTTTGGATGTTGAAAACGATATCGCAAATTAAATTTTACTAGCACGTCAGATTTTCGAAATAACTGAGATTTAATGTGCAAAAATGGCTCTTTTGTTATATTTAAAATGCTCTTGTAAAAAAAGATTAATGTTATTTCAAAATTGTAATCAGAAGTCATGAGTGTATTGTTCCTCTACAAAATGTATTCTTTTTATCTCAATATCTTACTTTTTCAGTCACGTTATGAA
>Ga0157363_1005574_pt1 | contig 11754 bp, 4 predicted proteins | sample AttsexASBM1_FD_111477 | JGI IMG/M metagenome (GOLD analysis project Ga0157363, IMG submission 111477) | Fungus gardens microbial communities from leaf cutter ant in Ribeirão Preto, State of São Paulo, Brazil - Atta sexdens ASBM1 | ecosystem: Host-associated > Fungi > Mycelium > Unclassified ...
ATCAAAGATGTTGTGAAATAGACAGAACACATATAGAAAAAATAATCAATGTTGAATGTAATTCTAATGTATTGTACAAATGATGATACCTATGACACCTATGATAATAACTTATTTTTAATACTACTGTAAAATATTATTTCTACTAGCTGAAATATAATACTAATTGTTCTAATGATATATATGTATTTTTTACTCTAATAAATTTTTTATACCAAATATTACAATTACTGAAAATAATTTTAAGTACTCAACTAGAATAAGAATTGAACAATAATCATGTTGACAGTATCGATCCAGTAGGAATAGTGAAGTTTATAACAAAATTCTATTTATCCAGATGGCGTAGAAATAGGACTTTTTATAACAGAGATTTCATATCTTGCTACAGGATGCTACAGGAGGGCGATCTTCCTTGGCGGATACGAAAGCAAGCAACCATGTCGGCAGATGCAGTTTCTTAAAAAAGGAAGCGATGGATGCAACAGTCTTCCTTGGATTTTTAAGTAGATGCTCCTTGACTCCAAATATTGTATAATAAGTTCCGAGTTAAGCCTATCACGTTCGAGAAATTCGAGCCGAGCATAAGCTGTGTACTGCTGATAGGGGAAATCTCGCCTCGAGGACTCTTACGTGCTGATCTAGCCAATACCATATTGGCACTAGAAACTAATCTAGACTATGTCTAGGGGCGGCAAGTTCTAAAAAAATAATTATTTTTGCTACGCAAATGATTGAGGAAATTTTTACATTGATCATTTGAGGTTTGTTCGTTTCGCATGTTCCTATTATACTTTCTACTCATTTCAACAAACGCATTGGATAAAAAAACGAATAGATGAAATGAACATAGAATATTAACAATATGGCTTTAGCACAAATATAGTTATAACTGAGTCGTGAAACGTGAATTGTAGTTGTAGATCAATGCACAATGTTTCGGTCAAACTATAATTACGATTTACGTTTCATGACTTAGTTATTTTGTTATCTATGTGTTTAAGTCCGATCTCGTTGATGCAACACTTATGGCCAGCGCCAGCACTCCAAAATGTTGTTGATGCGTATTCGCCCTATAAATAATAAATCGCAGCAGTTTCATTAGTACGGATATGTATCACATCCATTTTCGACACTATCATTTTATCGATAAGTTTGCAAAAGAGATGGATGTAAGATTCTTCAATTTTTGCAGACGATTTTTTTTTAGGTGTTCGTTTCGTCGACGAAAGTTAAATGAGGATGGCAAAAATTTCACTCTAGGCTCGCTAGAATCCTTTATCTGACTCTAGATTTAATCAGAGAGAGAGAGAAAGAGAGGAGAAAAGGGAGAGAGGGGAGAAAAGGGGAGAAACAGAGGAGGAGGGGGAAAATGTACGAGTGTGCGTTTCATGCGTAGCAAACAGTTGACAACTGAGCGCCCTCGTCGGACAGTGAATTGCGCCACCTCTGCCTACCTTCTATACGCGATCGTAATTCGTAACTTGCCCTTATAATTCTAAAACTAAGCTTTGGGTAAAATTTTCACAAAAGAAAAACTGTTTTATTATGTTAAGAATACATCATTTTAAGAACATACGTTTGTTCTGAGACACCCTATATATTAGGATGGATCAATAAAAGTGAAATTAATCGGAATCTAATAATACGCAACAGTTAGCATGACATTTCACCAAGAAGATACGTGCAAAACCCCGCGATCGAATTATATTTTCTTTTCTGTTAAGAGTGTCAAAGTTTTTAAATTTAACTTAAAAATTAGGAAATGTTAATTTTCGTATCGATGATGTTCTCTTTCTGTTTTACTGTCATGTTTGGTTTCAAATGAACATAAACATTACTTTAATTTGTCACTTTGAGTACTACTTCGCAAATTTGAATTAACGAGTTCTCTAATTGGCTATAAGATAATGCTGAAAGATGTTTTGGGAAATAATAGAAAAGCGTAACTGAGAGGATATAGGAAATTCGAATTCGAACTCTCATCTGTGTAAACCGATCATGAGAGATAATCTAATAACGAATTTGGTTGAATCGTTGATTCAGAAATTAACATTTCATAATTTTTAAGTTAAATTTTTTGGAAACTTTGACACTCTTGGCACAACAGATGTCAATGTTGACGATCGTTTAGGACAATCAACAAAGTTGAAAATGCGGATTTACAAGCATTATTGGAAAATCCAGCACAATCCACTTCAGAACTTACTAGAGAATTAAATGTTGATCGTATAACAGTTACTAAACAAAGAACCCAATTTTGCAGTGGTTAAAGAGTCCAATTTTGCAGTGGCGCCAAATAAGAATCCAAAAAAAAAATCATTAGTCAAATAGAGTAGATCAGACTACTCAACGATCTACAGATTCACTGCAGAGCAAACAACATCCGTACACAAGTAACTAATACTTCGCAAGACTAAGCCTCCAGCGCCTAATAATACCAGATAAGAGCGACTGGAACTCTAGGAATTGAACAAAGACAAAGAGAACATCTAACAAAGAGAACGCAACAGTAATCATGAAAACATCAAATTACGAAAATGGAGATCTTCTCGGATGAAATGTACACGAAGTAGTTGATAAAGATCCAGTAAGAATCACACGGAAAAATAACGATTTAATAGAAAAAAGTGGGCTTCCCAGCAAAACCAAAGTAATATTAAAACCTACGAATTCTCTCCCACCAAGACTGGTCTGCCAAAAATACATAAATTTAATTCTGTAGAATTTTAAAAATTCGTATTTTGTGTGACATGAATGAAGTTTATTATTTTCTTTCGATAATTACAGATTAAGGGACACCGTGCCAATGATTTTGACCTTGACATATGTTATCATAGTCCTGAGTGATAAATGATTGTCCTTTGCTAAAAAATTATTTAAAAAAGAAGTTTGAAAAATGGTATCTCTTTTCTACTATATGAAATAGAAATTTCCTGCTTTAAATTTCCTGCTATAATATATTAGTAGTATATAGGCAGCCATGGGACGAACAAAACAAATCTCTACTACTCACCTCTGGCGACAAGGGCATAGTCTGTCTGGAAAAATGATGCGCTCTAATTGGTCAGTGACGCGAGGGTGAGGGTAACAAGGTAATTAAATGGCGTTTGGTTCGGTCCACAGGCTAATCAGCTCTGTCCATAATTCCCACGCGGCGATTAGAGAAAGGTAAGGTGTTGGAATAAATATCGTGACAAAATAATGCATGGGAAAATCCAGAAAAATTGGAACCATAACATTTTTGTCGTGGTAAGAGAAGATCAAAATACGAACATCAGACATGAATAGCAGATAGTTTTAAACGGTCATTTTTTGGTGACGCGATACAATATCTCCGATACGTATTGGCGTCGTAGTAAATGTTTTTTATTTATGAGAGATGACATCTTTTACGAAAATTTTTGAGTTAGGGGATTTTTTGTTTGGAAGAAAGGAGGAAGTAAAAGAGGAACGAACTTGTTCAACTGACACGACGTCGTCTTCAGTGTGATGACACACTCGTTCGAGTGAGAGTATGATATTTTATGATGACAAGGATTTTAACAATATGTATTGTACTTCTTGTACTTTATTTAAAAGTCTCTATTATACAAATAGTACGGAAATATATAATACGGCAAAGAAAAGTACGCGTCGTTGATTTACTTACTTTTAGACAATAAATTCTTTCTGTACTCTATGTCGGAGATATTTTTATTTAATATTTTTATTAAATATGATAAAAATCTACATTATTTAAACTTGAAATGTTAGGATATTTGGATACGAATGTGAAATACTCTTATGAAAATAAAAATCGGAGCGTAAATCGGACATAATAGAAAAGTAATACAAGCGTGAACGAAAGAAAAGAAGCATAAATATTTCTTTTACAAAAGCATTTCTTTTATATTTTGATGTTCCAATTTTCGCCTTCTAAAAGTTTCATTTACGCTTTTGTTACTCTCTCATTACATCCGATTTACGCTCCGATTTTTATCTTCATTAGAATATTCGAGAATTTAAGATACAAAGATTTTATTTATTGATAAAAAAATTATTACATTGATAGATTAATTATATTACATGAAAAAATAAAAGTCATAATCCTCGATTCATTCAAACTATATTAACAATTTCGTTGAATTTTATTTCAGTTATTTCTAGAAACAATATATTAAAATATGTTTTCAAAAATGATAAATTTTTTATTTGTGTTCTCACACAGTGTTCAATGTCTTCTTTGTTGCCTCGAGTATTTGATGATTTCGCTGTCAATGTAGGAATCAGAAACAACTCTATTTCCTTCATCAAATATCGGGCGCACTCGTTAATATTGTCGATAATAGAAGTTAATTGATATCAATATCAAGTATAATCGATACATTTGATTGCTCTCTCCATTCCTTGAAATGTTGCATTACAATCGTGACGGAGTAAGTATTTTCTTTTCTTCGTCGACGATTGTGCTGATTCTGCTTGCGTACTTGTGCAAGCCTCCTTCGGAAAAATTTCATTTTGTTTGCGTGTCACAGTATAACTTGCGTGTTCCAGTATAACTATCGCACCATAGATGGATGAAGCTAACAAATATGTTTGCGAATGAGATAGGATTTACTTTGATCTTGCTATTTCCGTTTAGGTATGTACTCACTCACTCTCATATTCTCTTGAAATTGTTGCCATGTTCGATTCGAAGCTAATTCCTTTTGTAATTACAGTCAATTTGACGTTACTAATAACTCAAAAGTTCTCTCGTTTGTTGATTATAAACTAATAACGTGTAATTTCTTCGTATGAGAGGAGTTGAGTGAGTACGTCGTAGAGAGTAACAAATATTGTTGCTCATTTCATTTGTTAACTGATGAAAATTGTTTGTCATGCGAGAATTATCAGGCAGAGAGATTTCCAATTTCTTGTCCTTCAGTCACGTCGGATTGATTTTGAAGTAAAGGCTTTCGAAAAATGAGACACGAATGAAGTATCATAATATTATGTTAAACGATTTGTTCATATACAATAAATTTTTTCGAAAATTAACGAAAATCTGCGCGTGTATAATATTTAATTATAATCTTTCTTTTTTAGAAGGTTTTTGCTACGCTGTTATGTGCGATTTCTTCAGAAAGAATTATCTCGAAGATAGATAACGTAAATATTTCAAACGTGTCACAAATAAACTCGTAAAAAATCGAATAATTCGTCAAGATTTCTTTAATATAAAACATTGTAAATAATTCGTCAAGATAAAAGAAATATTTTAATATCGAATTTATTTTTAATACAATAAATTTTAGAAACATTTCTTACTAACACGATTGGAAAGTCGTGATATGTATGAACATAAAAGTTTACCCAAGCAAAACCAATCTTAATGTTTAAAAAAATTCTTTTCTAACAAAAGAGAAACATTTTCCATGAGGAAAATTATTTTTCAACTGCAGTAATAAAGATACTCCGATTTTAACCAACTATGTATCAGTGCGTATACGCATATGTAGTGTGCGTGCGTGCGTGCGTGCGTGCGTGGTGTTTCCTCTTTTCAAAAACTGTTTCCTCATTTCGATCTTTAACCTACGATTGAACCGTTCGACGACTTCAAAGAAAAAAAAAGTTCAAAAATATGAATACTATATCGATTTGCCAAATTGAGATTGAGATTGAGATTGAGGTTTCTGGAACCTCAGTGTGTATAGCTAGGATTAAAAATAGTTCGATAGACGTTCGATAAATGGTTCGATAGATGATTGACAACTGTAACATTCCCCTGTCGTTCGACTGTAACAGAGGAATATTCGATTGTAAGTTGATTTTTATATTCCGATCAGGATTAAACCCTCGGTGGAAACTAAATCAGTGATTCGGAAGATGTTTTTAACAATGATTTGATAGACATTCGTCGATATTTTGATATATGTATTTGATAATTGTCATAGACGTTTGATTATAGTTTACTAATATTGTCATCATATGATAATGAGTATACGGCATAATAGTAAAGCATTTTTCGGTTGATAATTTAAGTTTAACAGATAAAAGGCATACATTCTTCTCCGCGAGACGTCAATGTATGACAGTTGTGACGAAAATCATGTTAGATATAATTTTGCATAAGTGTAATAAAAACTTTTTCTATGAAAATCGTATCACACATGTTTTGCGGTGAGATTATTCTCTCGAATATGTAGAAACATAATTTTGCAGTTTCGCGTAACACACACACACACACACACACACACACACACACACACACACACACACACACACACACACACACACAGATTTTTAATAACAAAAATATTTTATAAATAAAATTAATATTTCCTATAATTAAAAAATAATTAAATATTATATGATAAATATAAAATAAAAGATGAAAAAGAAGAACTAAATTTATAATGTACAATTATATGAAATAAATTTAAAAACTGTAAAGCTAATGTCACGAATTTACTATTGTATCTGTTTCTTGTTCTGTAGAATTTTGTTCTGTAGAAAGTTTATGACTGATTACAATAATGAGACAGAATATATATTCGTAGCAATTTGATTTTCATCCTATTATAACAATAAATGATTATCATTATTAAACAATGATTTGATATTCATCAATTAAAACAATCTGTGCAAGAACGTTCGAAGAAATAAAATAATTATTTCTAATAATTTAGGTTGACCAATAATGTTGGTCACTTATATTTTTAAAAAAAGTTCATAACGTTTTTAACATTATAGACACACGTGTAATGTCTTTTATAATAACTTAGATTCGTTTTAGTATTTTATGCTTACATACATTTAGAAATAAATTTTTTATTACGATTTTTTTATTACGAAAATATGTCCATATGTGAAATTTATTAATGTTAAAATATAAGCATAACAAATTCTTTACATATTTATGAAAACATTAATTTAAAGAATTTTTAATGTAATAATACTAATGTAATATCTATTGTAAGACTATATTTTTTTTGTTTACTTATATTCTATACAGGGTGCGTCACCAAAATCCGGATAAAATCGAACAATTTTTTAAACAAAATGTTTTTAATGAAAAATTAAATATTACAAAAAATCCTTTTACATGGCACATGGGGGATTCCTGTGGAACACTATTCGATATATCCTCCATTAACTTAAATTGCGGTCTCTATTCTCGGTCTGAAGCGTTCGCACGCACGCTATAATGTAGCGCTGTCCATGCCGAATGCTGCCTTAATAGCGGTTTTTAATGATCTCACATTGGGATTCCGAGACTTGTTTGTGACCTTTTCAATTACGGTCCATACGTAATTGTCCAAGGGATTTAAATTTGGGCTTTTGGGAGGCCAGAATTCCTTGGACCAAAATATAACAATGTTGTCTCCCAATTTTAAATGAAAGATGACTCGTATGAGCCGGTGCATCGTCCTTCTGAAAAACATATGACTTTCCGGACGCCACAATTTTCATCCACGACTTTATTACATTCTTAAGAACACGCAAATACACTTCTTTTGTGACAGTTTCTCCTTTTTTAAAGAAATGTGGTGGCAAGAAATGTAATGTCACCCTTACTGGACATAACACTATTACGTGAACATTGGTCGGAAATTTCATTTTGGCAGCAATAGGGATATGTTTGGGATTGTCGAGGCGAGCTATCGGTCATTCCTCTGGTTAATTTTGGCATTAACAATAAAAATTTTTTCAGAAAAGAACTGATTTCTGACTTTCATTTTTCAAAGAACACAATAACAGATTGCAGCGAACAATTCGCTTGTCCTGGCAGCTACAGAGAGCTGTCGTATCTTTAATACGTACGATTTATATCGAAGGTCTTCCTCGGTAATTCGATGCATTGTTGGCTCGCTTACACCAACAATCAATGCTAATTTTCGCAACAATTGCTCTGGGTCGTCCCCAGCACTTGATCCCTTTCAATGACTGCAGGAGTTCTTTTGCGGTGCGTTCTTTCGAATGACTCTTCCTCGCTAGCATACTGGAACCGTCATTGGACTGTTCTAAAGTCGTATATTTTGCCACAACGTGATAAACGGTTGATCTCGGGTATCCAAAGCACTGAATTATTTCCATTGCTGAGCGCCCAGCGCGAAGGCCTTCGATTATATACTCCGCACTTGGATTCAATATCGCAGTCATTTTTGAGAATATGACTGTTTACTAAAAGCATCAAGCTTTCTCGGACAACAACCTCTAGCGGAAGCATGATATAGCGGAAAATTTAAATTGAAATTTATCCGGATTTTGGTAACCCTACAAATGTACCCTATAAATGTGACAATATTCGATACCAAATGTATGATATGTGTGTCATCTCTGGAATTGATTTACCATGTATATCCATGTGTATAAGCTTAAATCCGCTGTTTGCTCATAGATGGCATTAGTAAGCGTACAAAGCTACCCCAGACACACAACACACTTTTTTTTTATGTGTTTGACACCTGTCAACATTAATCAGTGCACATCATCAGCAATTTCATATAACAACATATATTTTTTCTTTCGTAATCATGTCTAGTTTTTTGCTAAAAAAAAAGCATATGCGGGAAGCTTTGCTTTTCTGTTTCAATTTGAAGAAATCGGCATCGCATCGAATGCTTGTGGAGGCCTATGGCGACAATGTTTTATCGGAAACAACGTGCAGAGATTGATTTCGCCGGTTCAATGACGACAATTTTGACCTGAGAAACGTGAAAATCAGGAAGGTTGAGGACTGTCAATTGTAGGACGATACCCAATCGCAAAAAATGCTTGCCGAGCAATTGGGTGTTTCTCAAGTAGCCATTTCCGGCTACATGCCATGGGGAATCAAAAGATCGGAAAATGAGTGCCGCATGAACTGAACGAAAGGCAGATGGAGCGACGTCAAAACACATGCCAAATTCTGCTTGTCAGACAAAAAAGAAAGTCGTTCCTGCATCGGATTGTGACAAGCGATGTAAAGTGAATCTATTTTCAGAATCCTAAACGCAAGAAATCTTGGGTTGATCCCGCCCAACCATTAACATCTTCCTTCAAAATCAAATCGCTTCGGACGGAAGACGAAGCTGTGCGTTTGGTGGGATCAGAAGGGTGTCATCTATTACGAGCTGTTAAAACCTGGTGAAACTGTTAATGCTCACCGCTACCACCAAAAACTGATCAAATTGCACCGTCCTCTGTGTGAGAAAAGGCCGCATTATCGGAAAAGATATGACAAGCTGATTTTTCTCCACGACAACGCACCATCGCACACGTCAACAATGGTCCAAAACTACTTGGAGACACTCAACTGGGAAGTGCTACTCCATCCCGCTTATTCACCAGACCTGGCACCTTCTGACTATTTGTTCTGACTACATGTTTTCGTCGATGGGCCACGCGCTCGCTGAGCGGCACTTCGATTCTTACGAAGACATCCGAAAATGGTTTGATGAGTGGTTTGCCTCGAAAGATGAGGAATTTTTTTGGCGTGGTATACAGATTGCCCGAAAAATAGGAAAATATAGTTAGCGAGGGCAAGTACTTTGAATGAATTTATTTTTGCTTCCTAGGAAAAAAAAATGTGTTTTTCTGACTAAAAAACAGCGGATTAAGCTTATACACCTGGTAAAATCTCCTTGAAATATCATTAAACATTAAAGAAAACACACGTAGTTTGATTGTTTGTACAAAGATTTATCGTTGGAAAAGAAATTTATCGTGAAGAAAGCGATGGTGTTAAGAAACGGAGCCATTCTCTCATTACAATTTTACATGTCCAATACCATGGAATTTCTTGACAATTCGAGAAGTATTGCGCTTTCTGGCTGAATGTTTATCACCATGGATTGCATTGAAAAGACGGAATGATTCCGTACAGCACGATGAAACGCCTAATTACATTGGATGTAATTGGAAGAAAATGACAACAATAGAACTCTCATATACGATAAAAGACTTAAAAATGCAAATGGCTAGCTGATATACTTGGTAGTGACAACTTGATCATTGAGAATCTGATTACGAAGGTATAGATTCTTTACGTAATCTGGATAATATATATATATATGGATAATACTAATACTGTGCGATGAAGAAAACATATTAAGAATTGTGGGTTACAGAATGTGTTTAAAATATACAACTGATGACCGCAGCGTCCGAAAGAAATGTATTAAGTATAAAAAATAAGATTTTTTAAAATACATTTTAATATCTTTCCTCTTTCCTTATAATTAAGAATATATCGATAATGATAGCTATTTAATAATATACTAAATAAAGCGTTCGATATGTTCAATAACAATAGTGACGTTTTCATAGATGTCACATTTTCTTCATGTCTGATAACTTGGAATTTCTAAAAAAAACATGCATTCTTTGTTGATTTTGTTGATAGGAAAAAAAGCAAGAGACAAGCGGCTATGAAAACATTAGACTTGTAGCACGGTAGTCTAAACTTTGTTGCAGACATCCCTACTCTACATCCCCTAAATTCTAGACGTCAATGATTTTTTTTCGTACTCTCACTAGACTCGAAGAGAGATTTCAATCGTTTCTAATTTCTTGTAAAAAGCAAACTCTATCAGTCGGCTAGTCTGTCTGTTAGTCTTGTGAACGGATGAAAAACTTATATAATATCTCGGACACTGGACATAATACATGCGAAAGATTTTACATGCTTCGATTTTAATTAATAGAACCGGAGCATTGTCAGCCACTATGCAACGAAGATCAAGTGTTTACTAACATCCGAAATGTACCTTCGTTGCAAATTAATGTCCATGTTGCTCGGGAGCATCAATTGTTAGGAACTTATAAATACTTATTATATTAATAATCATAGTCATTGTCATGGTGCGTTGTGACTTCACGCTAGGCTCGATATTATAGTCAAGGAATAGATACTAGCCTTCATGAAATTTTGTACTCTCATTCAGTGTTCTGCGCTTGATCAAGTTCTTATTATTTTGCATGCGATAAATGCTGTGTGTGCAGATGAGAACTATTAATTTGTGCTATTGTAAATCTTATCATTGTATATTTCAGAGATTGTACAGATGCTACAATTATGCAAGCAATCGATTAAGTAAAGAAATGTGAAAATTTGGAGATTCTGGTAAATGACGTTATGATAATTAATCGCATATTGAGTATAAATAAGAAAGAAATTAATAATGTTGATGCAGAGAGATTAGAGACTTCGCGTGAAAGAAACATAAATTAATAAATATCATATAAGTATAAAAAAATAAATAATTTAACATTCATTCTATTTTATAAAAAGCAGTGCTGAAATATATATACATTTGAAGTGTATATCTTATAGAGGTACGAAATTATTTTACTACCTTTTTATTATTTTTTCTTTCGTTCGTTCTTCGCTCATTCTTCGATGGTTTCATGTTACACCACGAGTGCCGTCATCATGATGCCTAACAATATCATCATACCTACATTGAATATTCGATTTGGGTTCATTAATTTGATAGAATAAAAATCATAAATCTTTGCGTGTATGTGCGAGGAAAGTCACAAAATGTGAGAGATGGTGAGGGAATATAACGGAAGAAAAAAAGAGAAAAAAGATAATAAGTAGTATAAATAGTAAGAGGTAACATGCTACTATTAAAATATTAAGTGTACAACTTTGCTTCCGCCGTTTTTTTTCCGAAATTCGAGGCTTTATTGTAAAAAACTGGTCATCTGGTTATACATTTCTGATTCAAAGTATTGTCCATCGCTGGTCACTACTTTCTCCCATATTTCGGGTAGCGTACGAATCCCGCGTCGAAAAAACTG
>Ga0157363_1005575_pt1 | contig 11753 bp, 10 predicted proteins | sample AttsexASBM1_FD_111477 | JGI IMG/M metagenome (GOLD analysis project Ga0157363, IMG submission 111477) | Fungus gardens microbial communities from leaf cutter ant in Ribeirão Preto, State of São Paulo, Brazil - Atta sexdens ASBM1 | ecosystem: Host-associated > Fungi > Mycelium > Unclassified ...
GATTATTGTTATATAAATAATTTATTCGTAAAATTATATCTAGCTTTGCAAATGCATGAGAAGAATGATTTTGTTAAAGTATCTAAAAATTTAATTAGATGTTGATCTGAAAATAATTTTGCTCAATCATCAAAATAATTATGCAGGATGCTTAAATTGATTGATAAGTATCATAGTTTTTGCAGCATTATTCGTTATATTGTACAATAAAATAATTTTAGATCTGTATCTAATTAAACGTCGTTTTGATTTCTAAGTAACATATGTAGTATTTCATTATTCAAAAGTTTTATGAAATCATAATGGAAACCATAATGTTGTACGTTAAATTTTGTTCAATGATTGTCTCTCAGTGCATCTTTCGACGGAAAGTTTGGCGAGCAACGACGCGAAATGTTCGTCCTCTTTCTTCTTCCTCTTGCTTGAAATAACGAATTAACGTACTTAAGCGAAGAACAGCGCGAGTTCTCATTAGCGACGAGGAGGGCGAGGAGCGGGGGACGAGTAGAGTGCATCAACTTCTTCGGTACGTAAGTTGTCTTCGCGTGCCCTTTTAATTACTGTGGGCGGGGGCGCCGGTGGATGGCGTATCGTGCAGGGACGGGTAAGCGGTACGTGCATTTGCATTTTCCGGAAGGGCCGTTTAGAAGTTACACTCCGCGACGTCGCGTCGCCCGGAAGCGGCAGTGCGGTTATTTAATGAATAAAAGGAGAAACAAGGGGGATCGGAGAGGAGGAAGTGAACGAGTTGACAACGCGATTGAGAGAAGGGGGATCGGTGTTGCGGGGGTAAGATGTGGAATTGTATTTTAATAGAGGCATTACGGGATGCTCGCCGTTTTGTCTCGAAAATACTCGGTTTCTTCTTTATATCCATATCTGAATTTATCTTGATCTTCTTCAGCTTTTGCATCATTTATGATAACACAAATCCGTTTCTCAATCTATCTCCAACGAATTTGAATATTATTTTCTCATTTTAATCCATTAGATAGAGGTTTATATTAAGTATTTTTATTATAACTGTATTGTATTGTAATGAAGCCTATTCTACTCTCTTACTTTTTGTTCATATTCTCTTATAGTCACGATTGTCAAACAACATATAAGAAGAGAGCATGTTATATATGTTGCGAAATATATGTTTTCATACTACAATGTAAATTGCTATGTACATATTATAAAAATTTATAATACAATATAAAAATTAATATAGAGCAAATAATAATAATTAATTATTAAAAAAATTAATGTAAATTAAAATTAATATAAATAGAAGAAGGAATAAAGATGAATGAAGGGTAACAAATTACGAAAGCTGTAAAATATTATTTAAGGATATTTCTTGTTTACAGAAGTTCCAGATTAATGCAATAAAATATTTTTACACTGAGAAAGAAAGTCAAAATATTCGGAAGCAATATTATTTGTGACATTTTTTCCTATATTTATTGGTTATATAGAAATTTGATAACGAACATTTGTGTGTAATATATCTCTTTCTCTATTAATTTAAAATATCTCTTTTTCTATTAATGTAAAAAAATAAAATAGACGGCTAAGAATAGAAATTTATTTTGCTGTATTTAAATAAAAATTTATTTCAGTAAAAGAAATATTATATCTCAAATAAATTTTTAAATATCTTTTTTTCAGTGTAAAATTTTTAATGACAAGTAGAAAATATAAAAAGATCTTCATTCAGTGTTGAATGATGATATATGGTATTTATGTACATAATAATACTAGATAAATGACATAGTTAAAATATGTATGCGTCATTTTCTTGTTTAAAGGATACGTGATGTAAACGAATAGACAAAATGTTCTTAACATTTCTTTTGAAGTTGGAATTTCTTCATGGTAGAGTAAAGCAAAATCAGTGATGGTTATTAGCAGGAATATCAAAGTTCCATCAGAGAAATAACTGTTGCAAAGGTCCCGCTGCGGCGGCTTGATGCGGGAAATTGCAAGGTTTAATAAGACATTTAAGACGGAAATTCTCATTGAACGAGATACAGAGAGAGAGAGAGAGAGAGAGAGAGAGGGAGAGAGAGAAAGACAAGCGCATGTTCGCGCACTCGCTCGCCTGGAAGAAGCTTCTTTTACTGGGGAAACTCTGGGAGAGACGTGCGTGTCCGCGAGTGACGTTCGCAGTATATTTCCTTTGAAACGAACTTTTGACGAACAGATTCGTGGATGTATCCGTATTCTCGAGCAGATCTGCGAAACTTGCATATCCTTACGTCTAGTCATCTGAAAGGAGACATGTTCCAGTATCCGTCGTATACGGTTTAAAATTTTACGCTGATTTTTTAAAATTAGAGCTATCTAAATACACGTGATTCTTTATAATTATATGCATCTTTTCGTATATCTTGAAATTTGAAGATAATATATTTTTTATATAAAAAATATATACAGACTTAAAAGAGAGAGTGCGCGAATCATGTGGGTGAATATCCAGTTCGGAAACACATGTGAGTTTCAACTATTTGAACGCAATTACGCCGCTGAGAGCGTGCACCATCAGGGGTTTTGCCGTTAAATATCTTCCTAGGTATTAGCATCCCGTTGACAAATTTGGCAATTAGAGACACTTTTCTGCACCGTTATAATTACATATGTCGTTTGCCGTTGGCTGAGATTCAAAACTCAATTCGCAGAAAATTGAACCTTCCCGTCACATCTCCGGGGATGCTAAGGAGTGAATAAGAAATGAAGGATGATGATATATGAAGTATGACGAGTAATATCCGTTCTACATAGCTCGTTGCGGAGTTACCAATTTTTTATGCGACCTACATGTGGTAATGTAGCTATTAATTTCAAGTTTAGTTTAGTACTAGCGCCACTTCAATCTTAAGTCTAGATCCATAACCTTGCTTTAAAAGACCATAAACCATAAATCATACATTTGTAAATGACGATATATCGGCCAGAGAACTTATGCTTTTGGTAAGAGTTAGGTTTTGCTCGATTCATTTAAGTCTGACGGTTCACTTAAGACTAAAGATTGCGCAAATGCAGTTTAAAGACAAAAAATATAAATGTCACTTAACTCTCTTTCTGCTTATAGCTTAAGGCCTTTAAAATAAGATTGTGAACCAAGACTAATTCTTTTTAGAGACATGCGGTATACGCTGTCTTTCAGCGTGAATTTTATTTGATCTAGTTTTTTTCTTATAACACCAAATTTTATATGGGATTTTTTTAAATAATTAATTTTGAAACATAATAAATGCACTATTATAGATATTAAAATTGTATATTATATATATTATTTAATCGTAAAAAAAGATATTTTAAATATCACCGATCGTATTATACAAAATATCGATTTTTTTTAAATCATCGATATCAGGTTAGTATTTGAATTATATATTTTTTCTATCTTCAGATCATTAATCATAAATATTGCATACACATATATATAATTTTGTAAATGTTTATGTAAATGTTCTGTACAGAATTTACTACATTTCTATTATATGAATTTTTTGAGTAATCTCAAGTCGATTCTTTAATAAAAATGCCGATAGATTAATAGAAAGAATTGTTTTATAAAATATTTTTCGCAGATTTTGCTCTTAAAATTGATATTAATGACGAGGAAAGAATATTGCAGCACGCTGTTGAAAAGTGAACGTTTCTTTTTAAAACGAGAGAATTTATTGCGGAAAAATTGATGATTTTTTTTGCCGAAGACTACAAATAAAGGGTAAAGTCCCTGTAAAAGGCTTCAGGGTCGATTCAATTTTTATCTCTGGTCATTCTATCCGGGAAGTTTCGCTAGCTCCGGTCGATTTATCGTTCTGCATCGTAACTTTCGTTATCCGTGGATACCTTGGTATATTTCCGTCGCTTCCTTCCATTCCTTCTCTTTCCCTTAACCGGGAATATCTATTGTTGCTGAGAAAAACATTTAAGCGTGAGTACATAGGACTTTCAGGATGAAACTTTGATCCACCTCGCAAGCGCCCATAAAGTGACTCAGTCGATGGAATTTCAGCTTTTTCGTGGTCGAACGGGTGTCGCGTAAACATCGGGAAGTACGAAAGAAAGAAAGAAAGAGAAAGAGCAAGAGAACGGCGAACGTCTGTGGAACTTGTGACTTACTATCGATTTCGTGTCGGAACTGATTTACCGCGATCACCAACGCCGTTGGTTCGAATGGTCCCCGCGATTCACCTTTGTAGGGAAAAATTTCACGGCCGACGACGAATGGAATGCGATTGGTTCGGTTTAGTCGGTTTTTATTATCCCCGTCGTAAGCGAAAGTCGATGAAACACAAAACTTGTGGTGTCGATCGCATATCGCGCAAAAAGATGATAAGAATAATACATAAATTATTAAATTTTTTATTAACCCTTCGTAGGGAGGGTGAAATGTTGCTCATAAATGTCTTGTCACAAATTGCAATTTTTATTAAATAAATTGGATTTTAACATTTGAGTTAAATAACTGTTTGGCAATTAACGTAACAAATGAAGAGTACTTCTAAATTTTTCTAAATTTTTTGAAAGCCTAGAACAATAAAAAGATTTGGGCTGAACAAAAAAGACATAGAGTATCCATGGAATAAGTAAGAATATGTGTGCCTATATGAAGTTCAGTAATAGTGCAGCATAGCAAACTATATTATTTCATAATTTTACAGTGTTTGTCCGGCCATTCGTCCGTTCGATTGTCCATCTGAAATATTTCTCAAAAATGTCTTAATTTTTTCATAATCTGTTTTCGGCAGTAGATATTTAAGGACCTTAGCTCTAAGGTGAAGAATAAATCATATTAGTCGATCATAAGAGGATCAAGATTTTCAGTCAAGGGCAAAGAGAAGAGGAATTTAAAATAATTTTATAAGAGATTATAATGTAATATCATACTTTTTTTTAAGTTCTTCCAAGAGTTAAAACTTTTTTGTTGAACTATGTACTTACAATTAGTTACATTTATTATTGTACATTACATTAGTTTTAAAGGATTTATTTCAATTCTGTAATAACAACGCAAAGAGAATTACATTTTTTAATGGTGACTATTTAAATGGTGGATTTAAATTAATACTCATTCTATTATATAGACTTATATTATATAGACAAATACTTAATTTTTTAGGTTGTATAATATTTGTGGAAACATTATTGTTACTTTTTATTTGCGATCAGTATCCCTTTTAAAAGAGAAATAATTCTGTAAATAATTAAATGCATAAGCACGCTGATGGAACTTCGATAATATTTTTTAATAGCATTACCGCATTTATACTCATTATTCGCGAGAAGCGTGGGAAATAAAAGACAGTCGTGCTTACAGATCGATATCCGTGTCTATATCGCAGCGGAATCGCTGCGTCGGTTTAATTGAGTGGCCAACCGGTCGGCGCGTGTTCGATTGGAGAAAGGGTTGCTGCGGGAATCGTGGTGGTGTGCGGCATACCGGGAATTGCCCGACTGGGAATTCAATTAATGGCCGCGCGCGTCTTTCGGCCACGCCGTGCCGCGTTGCACCGCGTTACGTCTGCGATGCATCGGTCTGGTGGTCGGAGCCAGCCTTAAGGGGGCATGCCAGCATGAAGGGGGTTAACGTGTTTCGGTTCGCGGTGTAGCAGAGGGTGCCGCGAATCTTGCAGCTATATCTCGCATAACTATCCATCCATTTGCGAACAGCCGCATACGAAAACGATCCGGAAACCGTGCCTCCTTCCGCTGGATTCCGCCGTTTCCTCTGGCAATAAGTTATCAGACAGATCACGCGATCCCGGCATCTCTCGGATGCTGAACGCCCTGCGAATTTTGTTCGGGAGCATAGCGAATGCGTGAGTTTACGATCCCGTAGTACGCATGCAGTCGAGAAATGCTTGATTCGATTTATTGCAGTCGAACTTCTCGAAATTGCAAGCGAAATTGCAGCAAAGTGGAGTTGCTTACGCGATTACGAGTTTTCGATGTTCAAAGTACTTTCATTTGTTATATAGTAAGAAAGAATACTTCGATTGAGAATAATCTACAATAAAATTATTTGTCGCTCCAATTTAAATCAGTCGTATTTGACATGATTTAGTACGGAAATCCAATACTGATCACATCCAATCGTTTTTTATTGAGAAAATTGATGTATATTTAGAATTTCAGTCATTTTTCAGAGTGTTTACTACTTGAAAAAATCTGAAACAACCTGGAATTTACAGAGGATTTTTTTATCCTTGAAAATCAGGGATTCTCGTAAAATTTTATTGGGAAATTTTTGGAATTTTACCGTTAAATTTAAATTCCGTCTCTTTTTTAAAACATTGTTTCTTTAATCATTTTTTTCTGGTAACGCAAAATATTGACAATCAATTAGTAATATAAGTATACGGCATCCGCGTATATGTATATATATTCTTGTGTAACTAAATTGTAAAAATAAAAAAATTGTAAAAAATAAAAAATCAAGATGGTAGTAGAAGCCAATAATATTCTGCAGAATAAAGTAGCTGATACTATTTTGTACTGAATTTTTTTATACACTATCCTACAGATTTCGCAGCTCTAATTTTAGAAAATGATAGATTTTGAAAATGATAGAATTTTCAATATACCTATAATTTATTTACGTTGCTTGCACTTCAATTTATTTTAAAAATTGCACAAAGAATTTCTCTAATCTTAAATGGAATTTTAAAAATACCTCGAAAATCCAGAAAAAAGTTTTCATGGAATCTTTTTTACAAAATTTCAGTAAACAGTTTTCTGATATTTATGTTCGTAACTATATTGTTTGCAATGCACAAATTTTTATTTCGAAAATGCAATTTTACATCATGCCAAAATTAAATTAAATATTTGCAAATTTCTAAAGAATACATACACATGGGACTCACGTTAGTTACTAAAGTGTTGAACATTATTCGATTTCAGCAAAGGAGCTGAAATATTTTTAATAAGTTAGAAATTAGACAAGTATTCCGAGTTTTGCCCGGAACAAGAATAATACGAATTCTCGATCCCAGCAAATAGAATCGAGAATCTCGAGAGAACAATTTCTCCAATCTTTCGATTCGTTCTTAATGCGCATCTTTATCCGTGAGAGAAAATATTAGAGATCGGGCAGATGTATGCGACCCGAGAAGATCCTCGTTGATAATCGGCACAAGGCGATTTTCCCTTTATTTTTCTCGATTACGAAAACAATCTCCGTCTATTTTCTATCCCTCTTCTCGCGACGAATAGCCACGGACGAATGCGCGGAAAGAAATGATATCGGGATGATATTTAACTTTCCTTCACCATCAAAATAACGACGAGATAGATTAGCACGAAATCAAGTAGCATATTCTTTCGCTGCTTAATTAGTTTTTCTATATGGTGACTTCGCGTAAGTTCACTGTGGAACAAGAGTTATGTGTTTATTTATTTATTTATTTTTTTAACAAAAGATGCTAAAAACTTGTAAGCAAGCGACATAAGCTGCTTGATCCGACTTTCGCTCAAGCTCCGTCGCATTTTTTTGCGGTCGGGACGAAGGATCGCCGTTAATCTAGTTAAAGCGGTCAAACGCCGTTGGAATAAATCAATAATGGAGCTTTCAACTGCGAACGGATAATATTTGCACCCACTGTCTATCCTTCCCTCATCCCCTTTGCCATCAACTCGGTGCTCTTATTTCGTCGAGTAACGATGTATTTTGCTGGCAGTATCGCGAGTATGACGAATTTTTCATTGTATGGAACGACGTTTCGCGACATTACAATTTCGAATGAATTACAATGGACGATGAGCGACGCGCTGATAATTGTAGAAGGATGCATACGTGATGGTAATAATAGTAATAATAATAATAATAATAATAATAATAATAATAATAATAAATAATTAAGCTTCTGCTGCTCCGACATATCGGTTCTCTCGTTAAAATCTGAATAAATAATTTCTGTTTTATTGACGCGTGGATAAAAGCGCAGCAATTTGTGGCACACTATTGATTTATTTATTAAAATTTTATTTTATCTTTGTTTCTCTCTTTCCGTACAGAATTCCATCAATGCTGTAGTAGCACGTATACGCGATACTAAAATATATATTCGTGTCATTAACTATGATGTATTATTCGATATGAAATAATAGATATTTCATTTATTTTTGAAGATTTCAAACGGGAGAAATCCTACTCCTCATGCTTGAAAGGTCAGGATTACTTTATTAGTCCGTATTGATTTCTTCTATATTAAACAAAATAATTTAACAATTTTATTTTTATAAAGTTAACTGTCTATTGTATTAACTCCTGCTAGTCTGTTCAGATTTACTATATAATTTCTTTTGATTAATATGATTAAAAATTAAAAAAAATATTTTTTCACAGAAAAAATATTTTATTAGGCGTGGGAAAAAGTTCGTGGCGTTTTTTTCCCGTTAGATGTAATGGGAAAAACTCCACGAACTTTTTCCCATAACTTTTTCCACCTAATATATTAACAGACGAAGTTATCGAATACCTGAGAAAAAATTTTTTGAATAAAATATCAATAAGGAAATAAGTTACATTTTGAGTCAAACAGATATAAATAGACAGGATTAATTGTATCTTTAATTTACATATAGAATTACTTATCACTATAGGGAATAATATTTGCTTATATCGCAAGTGTTGATGTCGTCTCGGATTTGAAGCTCCTGATCGAACGGCCGCAAGCGAATTTTTATCTGGCGTATAATAAATCGACTTTACGTCTACTCTCGACATAGTAAGAATTTTCCGATTCGAGGAGCCTCGTTCACAATGCCGCGCGCATTTCCAGATAAGAGAATCTTAAAACCCTTGTCGCACATTGCCCGGGGCTGGTTCGACCGTCGGCCAACATGCCCGCGCGATCTCTGCTCTTAAATCATGCGGAAGAACTCTTTTACCAGAACTTACGAACCGTCCGATACATTTTAAACGTTGCAAATATCAGCGATTATCGAACAAGAAAGTTTCGCCCAATGGCGAAGCATCCGTCGTTTCAATAATGCCCGTCGTCATCTATAAATTCGGGAACGCGAATAGGGGCACAAAGGAAAAAATTCCTGATGAGTACATGAATTTATTCAGGGACTCATATGATAAATTTATCGTAAAAAAATTGAACAAAAATCTCAACAGTCGTATATAAGCATTTAAATCGTTTAGGCCGATAGTCACCCGAGTTCACAAATCGATTTGAAGTCGATTGATTTTTAGGATCGTTTGATTTGATATTTACTAGATTTTCTATTGATCTTCGAAAGAAGATCAATAGAAAATGTAGACCATATATTAGGTATCGAAGGAGCAAAGACAACATATAATATATTTTGTTATTTTTAATTTTCATATGTGTCAAAATATAAATTAATTTTTTTTTTAGTAGTTTTAAAGTAAAGAACGTCTATAATAATGTATAATATGCATTAGTAAATAATAAAATAAATTTGAGTTAAATTTAACACATTTAATCAAGTTAAATTTAACTTCATTATTCTATTCTTTAATACTCTAGTTTAAATTATTTGAAAATAGTGACCTATAGAAAATATTAAAAATAATTCAAATGAAATATAATTTGACATTATGAAGTTAGCAATGAATATTGAGTGATTTAAATTACTTAGTTTGATTTAAACTTTATTTATAACAAGTTTTAATAGATTTGTTAAAAGAAATTGATCTTTTTTTCGATAATTTTAGTTTGAATTTAGTTTGAAATCAGAGATGCTGCAAAAATAATCTTATTAAATCTCATTTATAATTACATTTCAATAAAAATTTTTTATGGAAAGATATGTAAAATACTTTTATTAATTTAATTTTTTATTTGTTGCAATGTTTCTTCATAATCAAAATTAAAATACCGAACTTTTTTGGATAGATATTTTCTCTCATTAAAATGAAGATTTTTTTTTTATTTTATGATATGTCAAATGCATTGTTTTAAATATTTCATTTCTAGCATTTGCTAATCATTCGCCGTTTGTTTGTTGGCAAATAAAATGACGGTTAGCGATCCTTAATGGATATAAATGCGTTCCTTAGCATTTGGTGGTTGAAATAATATCGAGACAGAATGAAGACGAAATGTGAAACTCGCAAAACTTTAATGTAACTTCGAGCGACTCTGCGACGTTATCCATCACGTAAAATAAAAAAAAAAGAAATAATGAAAAAGTATATAAACGAATCGTTGGTAAATCTCAAAAACGTGCAGTGGAATCGCTGCGTCCTCAGAATGAGATCTTCGAAATCCTTATTTATATTTCATCGCTTTCTTTGCGGACTATCGCGAGCTCCCGGATTCGTGTTTCTCGGAGTTACACTCGTTAAACCGAAATCAGCGACTAATCGATTTACGACGATACATTGCTAGCAGCAGTTGCGAGATAATGTAATCCAGGAGCGCGATTTTCGCACGCGAGAACATCAGAAAGAAGAAAAATGATAACGACGAACTGCGGCGTTGTTCGAATAACCGGCACGGGATCGCATTGTTCTTGGTTATTTCGCCACGAAGTTACCCTGAAAATTTCCCCTCGTTTTCTAATCTGAAGTTAAAAGTAGATTTTCCGGTAATATCCACTGGAGAAACGGAAGAAAGATCGAATAGACAATTCTCATTCCGCGCGTTTACGCTTTTTTAAAAAATAATTTGTCTTTAATATTTTAGCATGTGTTTAAAAAAAAAAAGTTGTTTTTTATGTTATATTTAGTGTCGATAGATTTGAATTGGTTAGGAATAAACATTCACAAAAATAACGTTTGGAACGGTAAGATAAACACGTATTATGTAAACCATAAAATATACGAGCGAGCGAAAATTTATGCGGCAACGTCGGCGAATTTTCGTGCAGATCGGTTTCCGGCGAGTGTATTTTTCTCACCGTTGAAAAATCGGTTCCACGTGCAAATTCGGGGAATCCGTCTGCCACGGGGAATGAAGCTTTTTCTTATTTAACCGACACTTCGCGCCCAATATTATATCTTTCGCCGTCGAGGGAGAGATGTGTAGTCGAGTTCGCCCCAAATTGTAGCACCGTATAACAGTGTGTTTTTCCGAAACAAAAAGAACCTGCCTCACACGCGAAATATGTTTGCCTTCAACCTATATATTTTTATGCCGTCGCGAATAACTATCACGTCTTCAGACGATGCAATCTGAACAATGCAGCAGGTGTCTTTACATATGCAGCGCGCGTATTTCTATAGCAGAAACGTGAATCATGCGAAAAATTCGGACGTATAAACAGTCGCAAGGGAGAATGTAGGTTACAAAACTGGGAATCTCTTCGTGAATCCGCGGATTTGTAAAGGCGAGAATATGTGACTCGAGGTATTTATGAAGCAAGGAGAACGAACATTTAGGTCACATATCTACGGATCTAGTATCAAGTCTTTGAGATCAAGACGATAGAAAGACGCCATGTGTGACGTTGAAAGATTCGCAGAGCTAACGATATTTTTATATTATGCGTTAATCTATGATATAAGAATACCAATGTAACTGCTATATAATGTCTGAACAGGTAATTTGAGGCCAATTTCTTGGTCACAAATGTTATTATTTAATTCATTTAATGATTGCGCATTCATAGGAATGTAATTTTTACTTTCTACAATAAACCATTACCTAAGCTATAAATCGTAAATCGTAAGAAATTGACCAATCACAGAATGTATGAAGATTAATCGACTGTAATTGGTCAATTTCTTACAATTTAAGACTTAAAGCTTAGATAATAGCTTATTGTAGAAAGAA
>Ga0157363_1005576_pt1 | contig 11752 bp, 6 predicted proteins | sample AttsexASBM1_FD_111477 | JGI IMG/M metagenome (GOLD analysis project Ga0157363, IMG submission 111477) | Fungus gardens microbial communities from leaf cutter ant in Ribeirão Preto, State of São Paulo, Brazil - Atta sexdens ASBM1 | ecosystem: Host-associated > Fungi > Mycelium > Unclassified ...
CCATATAAATGCACATACGCGCGCGCGTGCGCGCGCACGCACGCACGCACGCACCACACACACACACACACACACACACACACGCACGCACACACGCACACACACACACGCGCACACACACACACACACACGCGCGCACACACACGCACACACGCGCACACACACACACACACACACACACACACACACACACACACACACACAAAACAATTTACGAGACAATGCGAGCGTAAGAAATTTACTTGTAAGTTTTAGGATTTACGAGATGTTCACTTAATTTAAGTGCAGTCATTTTCTTGCATTCCTCGTGACCAAGAGTACATGCCCATTTTAAGGCGTTTAGTCTTGTCAGTTTTGTGATATCATCATCATTAGTATTGTCTATGTATCCTACGTAGTTAAGAAGTCTCTCAAGGAGTTGTATTAAACGTACCTAATAGAAATTATAAATTAATGTATTTATTTTATATTAGTTCTTTATGATACTTGTGAAAATACATAATCTACATATAAAAATATACACATATAATTTTGTTAGTGCTTTATCAATAAATTTAATAATTGATATATATATATATATATATACGACATAATATTATAAAAAAAAAATATATATATATACACATACACACACACACACACACACACACACACACACACACAGGGTGTTTTATTTAAATTGTTACACTAAAATATCTCGAGAAGGAGACGAGGGATTAAAAAAAGTTTCAGATAAAAGTTTCAATAAAGTAAAAAATATTTTATTATAATGTTTTGAAAAGCTTTCGAGGTAAGTTATGAAAATATGCAATGAAAAATGGAGAATTCTTTTTAAAAAATTCAAAGTGAATTTGAATTGCTCTGACCTTGATAACATCACCCAAGGTCATACTTATGATACCATTTTATATCTCTCTTAAAGTCACATAACTTTTGTCTAAAACTTTTTTTCAAATTGAACTGACCTAGTTGTATCCTTTATTTTATAATTGTATATAGAATACTTTATATAATTGTTTTTTATATATATTTATATTTTTTTAATGCTATGAATTTTCGTTAATGTTACTTAACGCTATAATAAGAAACTGTCAAGCATAAAAAAAAAATCGCAGTTTTAATTATAATATATTACATGCAAATAATATTTTTATATGTGTATACTTTTAAAAAAATTCGCAAATTTTATTTGAGAATATAACCAATTTGTGATAAATTACGCATATCCGCATTACAACTTTATATAACTTGGACTGTAAAGTCTTACCTTAATATGATAGAACTCTGGCTGTAAAAGAATCTTTGGTATACTTTCTATCATTTGAAATAATGGTTGCCATGCTGCATATTCTCTTTCTTGAAAGAGATAACTTATCAGATGAACGAATAAATATCCGTTTATTCGGTCAGCAAACACCATAGGAAGCAAATCAATGATGATTTGAGCACGATTAACAACATGTATATTTTTATATTCTTTACTATTTAAATAATGTGCAATTTTTTGGTAATTCTTGGCATCATAACTAACACGGTAATATCCTGTTGAATTTTTATTACATTATTAAATCCTTTTAATTGAATTTATCAAGATATATTTTTACATATTAAAAATTATTTTGCTTTAATTAATGTTTGACGAAATTTGGAAAATTTAATAAAATTTTCTTTAAACTTAAACTTTTTTATAAATAAAAAGATACATAATAAAAGCATTGAATGATGTTTTTTGTAATGATAGAAAAATAAAATAAATTAACAAAGCGTAAATTGATTCATACTTACCAGTTTGTTGTAAATTGAGAATAATCCAATCGCTTGAATTAATTGTAAAACTTATATTATGTTGATCTGGTCGTAACCAATAACGAGGTACAGTATTGGAAAAATCTGGATTGGACTGGGTAGCGAAAGTTATAGGGATCCACCATTTAATAGTTTTATTCTCAGTTTCATCATATTGCCGAACACATGTTTGTGATATTGTCACTTCGCCAGTTTCGTAATTTCTTACCACGTCTACAAAAGGATAACGCTCTTGATTTATCCAAGTATCCATCACTTCTTTTATTCTATAATCTTTGTGTGGGACATCAGATTCATCTAGAGCGCTTTGCATGGCGCTCCACAAATCATCTGGATTGGCTGAGCTAAATTGACTAAATTTGAAAAATGATAATTGTCAGTCGTTGCAATCATATATCGGAAAATATACATTGACTATTAAAGAATTTATGCGAATATTAATGTACAATTGAATATATATACATAAGTAAAAAAATTTCAAATATAACTTAAAATTATAACTTAAATTGCTTATAACTAAGAAATAAGAAACGTATAATTGAATAATAATAAGAATTTGAATAATAATAAGAGATATAATTGAATAATATTGAGCATTTAAATTCAAATTTCTGTCATATTATATTTTTCAATATGAATACAAATACTTATTACATCCATGTACTTAATATTATGATATATAATAAGACTACATTATACTTACTGCGTGGTCAAATACGTAATGAGACCTTTTCTAAATACCTCATCAGTAATTGTATTAAATAACATGCGCAATAAAACTGGCGCTACGATAATAAATGTCAATAATTATAATAATAATAATTAATACATTCAAAGTACATATAAATAATATCTTAATATCTGTTATATATAAATGTTGCACTAAAGAAGAATTTGCTATTAGCTTTATGTTTTATCTTTTATTTTGTGTTATGCATTAAAGAATTCATGAATAATAATTTTATTTTATTTACATAATTTTACCTTTTTTATAAACTTCATCAGAAAACAGCGATTTCTTTTCGAGAGTATTGCCAAGTTTCAATGTGACAGAATTCATTGAACCTATATCTTTAAGAAAACATTGTTGTACTGTCCGAATTAGAAGAAAATCCATTAACCGCCAATCTTGGAAAATCTGAAATAAGAAATGTTTCGCTGTGAAATAAATGAAAATATTAATTCAAAGAGAAGCTCACATTAGAAAAACCAGTTTATTTACTATTTCCATGAAAATGCTATTCTACATTTCATTACACCGAATTGTATAAACATTTTCAGATCGAATCTTTTTCAAAAAGAGCATATCTAATTTAATTATTTTTAAAAGTTTTTTGGAGATTACTTAATATGAAAACAAAATTAAGATATGAAAATCCAAAATGTTAAATTTTATTAATTTACTAAATGCCAAATATAATAAGTGCAGAAAATAAAATATTTTCGAATTCTAATGAAAATATTAGTGTTCTCTCGATTTTTTATAAAAAAAATTAAAATAGAAAATCTTCAATAGATAAATATATAGATAAATATATAGATAAAAACGAACAATCTTTAATTTCCAATAACAATTTTTAAAATGTTTATATAATTATTTAAAAAAACGCACACTTTTTTATAATCTAAATTAAAGCATGTCCTATTTTTTTATTCAGTTCCTCTTGAAAATATAGTATTTAATTGCATTTAATTGGCATTATTTTAAGAAGTACTTCAACACCTTTTTTTATAATAACAATCTAAAATGAATAATTGACCTTGTTTATTATGTACGTTTCAAAGAACGCAGCAAATCCCTCGCTTAACCACAGATAAGACCACCAAGATGGAGTAACCAAATTGCCAAACCATTGATGTGCAAGTTCGTGTGCTATTGTCAACGCTATTTCTGTTTTCCGATATATTGGATGGCTGCTATCATCGTAGATAATTTTTAATTCACTAAAAAGACACAATATTACATGATATAATCATGTAAAATATTTCTGAATATGCAGTCGAATGTTTTCGGAATAATTATATTCTTCATAATACTTATTCATAATACTTATATGCGAATAACTTAGTTTGGTTGTTTTTTTTCATATACATAATGTAAAATATTTATGTGAGTAAAAGAAAAGGGGAAATGTAATGTGTGTTAAATACGTTAACTATTTATAACAATCTAAGTATGATAATATGTATTTTTGGATACTTATGAGATAAGCACATGTTTTAAATTTCTAAGTGAATGCTGAACGTAACGTTGATTAGCGCGTTATAATAGTTTAATTAATTTTTTTTTAATTATAAATATTACTTATAAATGATGAGACCCCAATTTTCCATGCCACCAACTGTAAAATTCGATATCAAGACGTGGTCCATTTTCGGTACCTTCTGAGAATTATTGGTATATTGAATTAAGAATTCTACGACCTTTTCAGCAATACCATGTGCGAATTTTACTTTCGATGTCAAAGACGATTTGCACCACATATTGATCGTCTTGTTTGCATTGGGAACGCGGACAAAATCGGACATTACAATCGCTACGATATAAGTAGACATTATAGGAGTGATGTCAAAGTGTGTCTGCATCATGCCATCTTGTTCTAAAAATTGCTGTCGTATTGGCATATTCGACAATACACCATACTTTTGATGATGCTTTACAGAAATGTTGAAGGTTGCTTTTAATGCTGGCTCGTCCCAACATGGAAATGTTCGTCTGGCACCAATCGGCTCAAAATACGTTGCAGCTAACCATTTACTATTTGATAAGTGTATTATTAAATGATAGCAAATTTTTTACTTATGTCGACTAACATAAGAATTTAATAAACTTAATTACTGTTTATTGTTATCTATCTTTAGTATAAATTTTGTTAAACGTAAAAATTGAAATGCCGCATAATTATCATTTTATTTAAAATTGAAGTTGCCCTTTTAAATATTACAATATGTATGAATTTTAGGTACATATGTGTGTTTTTTATATATACATATATATATATATATATATATATATATATATATATGTACAATAATTATATATAGGGGAGAATGTTCTAAATTGGAGTGTTTCAAATAAGATCTTTTTTAATTTAAACGAATATTGTAAAGATTTGCGTACTATTTATAATGTAAAGTCCTTATAAGACACCGAACATGTGACAGCAATTTGACAGTTCTCTGTCATAACGTTCCTAGAATAGACGCAAATATGTATTTTTAGTTATCGTGCAAAAATTAAAAAAAAAAAATTTGTAAATCATTATTTAAAAGACGTTAAAAATTCGGAAAATAATGGATTTAAGATAATTAAAGAACGTAGAATTCAAAAATATCAAGCGTTTGGCATCACTTTGGCAATTTATTGTCAAATTTGTTCTAAAAGTTCGAAAGGATCCGTCCAAATCGGACCTACAGTATAGTAGATAGCAACAGGCATTTGTCCATTGGATCTTGACGTTTTCCAAGAAATTGACTTCCTGCCCAGTTCAGCAACTGATTGGCCAATGTAGCGAATGTAGCGAGATAAAAGTAAATTTGGACGAAACACTGCAATTTATTTGTCCACTTCCAAAAGCACCTCCACGTAAAAATATCGGTCGGGGGAAAGACTGGGAAAAACAACTATTTTAACTGATGATGCTGCAATTCCTATATGATGAAACTGCTATAGAGAAAGCAACGAAACAAATGCATCAACAAAAAAAAAACGTAAACGAGACCAAGAAACACTAAAAAGCCAAGTAAGATAGCTAATTCATCGAAGAAAGAAGACTGACGCAACCTGATCGTAGTACTGATGATCGACCGATCAGATTTGATTCTCAGGAACACTAAATCAATAAAATATCATGAGTCATCAGATTCATTAATTGAATTTTTTATTGATTTCAATTCTAATAGTATAAAACTGTCAGCAATTTTTTTATAAAATCTTTATCTTTAACTGTCAAATTGCTTTTTGCTTAATTCTAACAAAAATAAATTAAAATCTTATAAATTTCTATCTAAAAATCCATAAAAATAGGAGGATCCGATTTGGAACTATTGGTTCCAAATCGGATCCTCCTATTTTTATGGATTTTTTTACATTTTTCATTATAGTTCAATACAAGTGAGAGATACATCAAAATGATTTGAAGTAAAAATGAAAAGAATTAAATGATCTTTCCAATTTATCTTTGGTTTTATGATCGGACTTTATTTACGTCTTGTAGAGAACAAAAACTGCAAATAATAATAATAATAAATAGGTCCGATTTAGATCATTCTCCTCTATATAATTATATTTTCTCTGAAGAGCTTCTGAAGTATAGTAACAATAATAAAAATAAATAAAGATAGTAACAAAAAACTTTTTATGTTGCAAATAATATATTTTTCATATTTTAATATTTATTATTACTTACGTATCGTTTCCTTTATCAATTGTGTACGGAAATTTTATAAAACCTCCTTGCCGAGATACAGGTAATAGATTACCAGAAAATTTCATGTTTAAGATATAAAGGCCAGGTAATAATACATTGTTAAAATTCAGTGTCAAAATGTTCGTTACATTATTATGAATATGTTTCATCGGTTTATAAACCGTATCTTTGTCATTAATCAATGTTGTCGCTGTTTCATTTATTTCTAAATCTCTCGAATGTAAGCTTATTTTTGACGATTTATAACGAATCTCGATATTGACATTGGATTCACCGTGAAAAGTAAAGTTGCCTTCTTCGAGATACGGTGTCAAATTAATGTTATAGTGAATAGGTATCGTATTGTTGGGTAAACGATCAATAATTTCTAAATTGTTATCGATGCAAGAAACCGTTCTTGATATCAATATTACGCCAATATTTAATAACAATTTTAGGAATCTCATGATTTCGATTTCGATTCTTTCTTTACTTATAATCCACAATTTTTCGTTAAATGTGAAATAAATATAATATCATATAAAGTCTAAAGTTTATTTATTGTAATTTAATATTATTAATTTTTATATAATATTAGAAAAAATGAAAATAATAATTTTTGCAACTTTTATTAATAAAATTATGTATAATATCTACTTTTTAAATTATGAATATTTTTTACATTTAATATTATAGATATAATATTTTAATGCGTAATTAATTAATCTTAATGTTCTTATTTCCATAGAATTGTCTCTTGAAAGAAACAAAATAAAAGAAATATATTTAATCTAAAAGATAATTTTAAACATCTAAATAATTTTTTTATATTTGACTCTATAGAATATTTGTTATCAAAAATAAAAAAACGTAAATACATAATGTCAATATGGAAAAGAATTATTCATGACTCTAGTTAGATCTCAAATGCTCTTGTATAATTCTGTGTGATTTTATATATGTAAGAGCAACGAATTATTAAATTGCTAGTCAATTTAACTCATATTACTGCGATAATTCAGTAAAGTTGCGTTTCAAGATTGAAAACTTATTTCAGTACGCAGTTTAAAAGATTACATACTTAGTATGTAAATTCATACAGAATTATACAACCATTATTATATAACCATTTATTCAAAGAACGAAAAGTTTAAATCAATTTCTTGTTTGGATTATTTGACCATTCTAACATATTTTTTGTCTATTTAACGTTTATTAAGAATTTGTTAAGAAATAAAATTTTCTCAGAAATTATTAGATACCATTTTTTAAAATTATAGTTGCCATTTTTCTCGGTTTTCAGATAAATTCAAAAAATAAAAGTAAGAAATAAATTAATTTTTAATTTATAAAACACATTATTAAAAAAATACAGTAAACGCACGTTTAAAAATTCTTACTGATCTATTTTTGTGTATGAGTGTTTTTCTTAATCCTTTTTTTGTATCATTTCTGTAGAAATATTCCTCAAACACAGATACATGAAAGATTAAATATATGAAACAATTCAAATTATTTTTAGGAATGAAAATAAAAACCTTTTTTCATTTATATTAGATTGTTTCTATCTACTAATAATAAGAATCTGATTTTTAATTAAATAAATATTTTTTTTTGTTTATAACTCTATCTGTATGAAGATTATTTTGAAATTATATTAAATATTTCGTTTTTTAATTTTCATTATTAATTGTAATATAATAAGGGTAGAATATGTCGATTTATTTATAAAACAAATATTAACTATAAAGATTCACAATTAATGAGTAGAAAATCTCGAAGAAATAAATTTAAATTTAGTCGTATTTTATCTTTTAACATTATTTGAATTATGTTTTATGTATTCTTTTTATAGAACGGGCGAGGGATAAATATGCATTAAATTATTATTTTTAACTTACAACTTACGTTGTATATTATACTTTGTGTAGATCAAAATACAATTGATTCGCAGTAACTATAGTTGATTAATTATAGTTCTCAATCTTTTAATATTAGAAGCACGTCAGCGTAATTGTGATGTCGTCAGATCATCTTGCTATCTCGAAAGATTCCCGACTGAGCATGTACAATGTTTCTGATGCTGTAAATATGTCGTAAGGTCAATATAAAAGGTAAACTTTACCAAATTTGAACTGTCAATTTTTTGTCGATAACAAATATTGGGACTCATCGAATTATAAACAATTAAAAATAAGAAACTTTCCATAGAGAAATTATATAATGATGATAATTTAATAAATATTAAAAGTAAATTAATAAGATTATTTTCGACAGTGTATCTTCAGTAGATCTTATTTTAATAGCAGAAATTTAATATTCAAGATTACATAAGTCCAAGAGACATAGTAGTGGCGCTAAAATTATAATATATATACATATAATGAGAATAGAAAAATGATATATATTTTCAGATTTTTTGCAATATTTTTAACAATTAGAAATAATTGGTTCAAATAGTTAGAACAATTGAATAGAAAAATGTATTTAATAATAATTATGCTGTATGATTATAAAATAAAGATTTTGATTTCATAATTCAAATTTTTTTCCGAAAAATATATAACTAATTAAAAAATATATGCTTAAAATCGTCATATTATATTATAGAAGAGGAGAGAGAGAGAGAGAGAGAGAGAGAGAGAGAGAGAGAGAGAGAAAGAGAGAAAGAGGAGATGGGGGGGGGGGGAATCTGATTAAAACTACAAAATAAATTCAGCCTAAACTTTCTATATCATAAAATTCGCGTTTAAAATACATAATTATTTATAATAATCAATAATTTATCTAATATATTGAGCATTGATACAATTAATTATTTATATTTTAAGATTTAACTGTGAGAAAATAAAGAAGTATTTCCAGATTTTATAAAAACAGAATAAAATTTTGTGAAATGTCGAAAACTTCAGAAAATATTTTTATTGTCTTCAATTAAATATTTAAATTATTTTTTTAAATTATTTTAATTATTTAATTATTTTTTCTAATGTTCAAGAACAGAACAGAATAACATACATATGTTATTTTTAAATTTATTAAATATATTCAATAAATGCATCTCATAAAATATTACAATTGTATAAAGACAGTTTTTGTCAATTTTTTAAAAAATATAATTGTTTACATATATCACATGGATGTCCAAACATTGGCATTATCTTCTTTAATAAAGAAGAATTCAGAAAATTGGTCACATCAAGACTATACATTATAATCTTTTAGATATTACAATCCAGTAAAACATTTTTCATATAAGAACACATAAATATTTACAATTATTTTATATAAAATAATAAATTATACATTTAATATGAATAGAAATATACAACAGAATGGAAATATATATAGAAATATATATATATATATATATATATATATATATATATATAGTATAATTTTATATATATTTATATATATTTTTTTATATGAAAAATTTTTTACCTGTGTAAATGACTTATACATTATTTGTGCTATTGTTCTTTTTAAAATTTTCAAACTCATATATATCTTATCTTAATTTTGACAATTCAAAATAATTAATGTATTAAATATAACAAAAAATTTGAAGTTACATGTGCTATCAAATGCAATTTTGTATATTACATATAAAGAATTAATAATTTTATTTTTTTCTTGTTTATCTCCCAAAATTCGTCTACAAATTTACAATGAATCGATTAATACATTTGATTGCACATTTTATTATGCTTTATTTATTAAATCAATAAAACTTTTATATCATGATGATTATTATTATTATTACTATTATTATTATTATTATTATTATTATTATTATTATTATTATACCGCTTTATTATATTAATGGCATTCTAAAAATGTTTTTAAATAAAATTTTAATTTAATAACAGGCACAATTCGTAAGTATAATAAATTATCATACTTGTTATACATAATGTCTCTTTTTTTCTCTCATTAATCTCAGTTATTATACTTTTGTATTATATATTAAATATTATAGCTGCATCAAACAGATGGAATGTAATCTAATTTATATTAATAACTTTCTATAATATGTTTACACTAAGATCTCCTGTTACATAGAATACAATTATCTTCTACTGCAATATTCAATTATTATGAACTGTTTTCATTTTTTTATGAAGAAACATATTTTCTCCATTGGAAAATACAGGTACACATTGAATCTTAAATTATATAACAATTAAATATGTAAAGATTTTTTATATAGAAGATTTTTTTATTAAGTGTATTACCCGAAGTATTTGTATCTTCTTTAGAAATATAATTTTTTTAATAGACTTTGTTTACTTATGATTATATCAAAAGATTTTAAATTACTAATTACTATATAACCAATAACAAGTTTTAATTATATTTTGTTAGATAATTAAATATGTTGAATTTTGAAGATGCAATACTTATTAAGTAATAATGCCTACATACAATTACATTTGAACAAAATAAACTATATTTGAAGAACAACAAATAGTTATAACTTATTTATTTACTTTTAGAAAGTTAAGTCCAAAAATAATATATAATTAATCTTCATTATATTATAATACTCTTTGTATTTGTAAGAAAAAACTTTTAATTGAGATATTAGGTGTAGTAAAAAGAAATCCATTATTTTTGCATGAAATTGAATGGAAAAATAATGGATTTCTTTTTACTACACCTAATATTAAATATTGTTAAGAATTATTATATCTAAAGAATGTACTTGTATTTTAAATTAGACTTAAATCGCATGTCGGTGAAAATCCGATCAGCCTTATCATAAGAGGCAATATAAAATATACAAATAAACAAAAATTTGAATCTACACGATATATATCAAAATGATAAAAAGATCCACTTAGCCATTTTTTTGATCATCATAATATAAAAGCCGTATAATAAAAAATTAAAACATAAGAATCATCTTTTGCCTGTTTGCGTAATTTGTAAAACAAATTAATAGAAATTTTTATTATTAATTTGCGTCGAATTGCAATAAATTTTCAAAAACATTCATTCGTCAAAGCGCAAACTTATATCCACAACGCAGTTGGCATCATTCCTTCTACTGTTCCAGCAGCAGGTTTTAAATCTTCATTGCATAAAAAATTTAATGGCAAATCGACTAAGTGTCCCTGAAAAAATATATATTTGATGTGATCAAACAATAAATCTATGCACACATTTAAAATGTTTCACACTTACCTTTATATTTTCCACCATTTCTTGCGCTAATAAAGGATCAGATATAGAGAGAGATACTTTTTCTTGATACTGTTTCAATATAGCGAAATTGACTACTTTATCAGTGGGAATACAGTGAAATACTTCTTCATATATTTCCGTATTTTGTTTGCTTCTAGCGCACCATATGTCCTTGTAGAATGATCTTATAATGATGTCATCGATTTCAAAATCTTCTTTTGTATTCAATACTCCTAGATGTTCGCGGAATAATTGTTTTCTCAAAGAAGAAGCAAATTTACCACAAGGAAAAGGTATATCATTCATACGTCCATCCTTAAACTCCTGATCCTGTTTTGCAAATATTA
>Ga0157363_1005577_pt1 | contig 11752 bp, 7 predicted proteins | sample AttsexASBM1_FD_111477 | JGI IMG/M metagenome (GOLD analysis project Ga0157363, IMG submission 111477) | Fungus gardens microbial communities from leaf cutter ant in Ribeirão Preto, State of São Paulo, Brazil - Atta sexdens ASBM1 | ecosystem: Host-associated > Fungi > Mycelium > Unclassified ...
AAAAAAATATTTATAATATTATAAATATTTATTACTATTTATTTTTTGAATGTTATAGGTAAATATTTTGTACATATTTTATGCAAAAGCTTTATTCGAAACATTATTAAAATATAGACTAAATATTTTATATAATATTATAATAAATTTAAATAAATATTTCTGATATTTTTTATTTGGATTATAATGTCTTATATTAAGTATTTTTATATACATTTACTATAATATTTTACAATAAAGATTTCATAATATTTATAATAAATATAATATTTAAAATAAATCTTATAAATATTTACAAATATTTTGTAAATATTTTATAAATATTGTATTGTTTAGGTTCTTTGTTCGTTTGCTAGATTCTTTAGAATCATTTTTAAATTTGAATTTAAAAAATTTTTTATTTCTATGCATATGTTATATTATTATAATTAAAACAAATTGTTTATATTAAAAGATAAAAAAATATTAATTTCTCACTATATTTACTAATGTAAATAAGACGACATTTTAATTGGAAAATTATAAGTAGAAATAATACAAAAGACCAATATAAATAAAAAATAATAATTATCTAATAAATCAAATAGTTAAAAAAAATAACAATTCTTATTTTGTTTATATGCTTAAACAACACAATATATTTAATTTAGGATTCACAAGATTTTCATTAAAAATATATCGAATGATATTATTATGATTTTTTTTAAAGTAATTTCTACTTTTGTTGTTTGATCTTATTATGATTTTGTGTTTTAATGTAAGTAATATAAGTAATAGTTTCTACTCGTTTATTCTTATTTTATAGTTCTTATTGCAAATAATATTATATTGTAATAACATGTATATTATAATTCATGCCGACAAATACGTAAAAGCATCCTTACATCTATCGAGCCGATGGGCTTTTTCTCGTACTATTTACATCTTCGATGGCTTTCGTGACTTTTTAGCTGCACCGTCAGAAACTCTCCATGCTTCTCTCGTGTCAATTCAACCTCTTTCCACCACACTCTGGTGGAAAGGGTTAGAAAACTCGTGGTCAGAATTGATTCAGGATTCGGCAGAGAGAGAAGGAGAAAGAGAGAGAAGTGATGCGGAGAACCGGGGCGGCGGGAATGCGAATGAATAGCGGAGGCAGGGGGTGTGACATGAAAAGGGCGGCGGAGCTAAAGCCGGGTCCAGAAGTGGAGACACTAACGCTACTAATATGCAAATCTTATTATTGGATTTATTCGTTAGCCTCGCGACGAGTCTAAAATACTCGTATGGTCTTCTTTCTTTCTCCTGATTTTCCTGCCCTGAGATGTCGTTCTTCCACATATCTTACATCTTGTTAATCCGAGTTAATAGCATGAATTAAATAGATTATATTTCCTTTACCTGTAGAACATCGCAAAAACGTGATATAATTCAATTTCGCAGGCAAGTGGTTCTGATAGAGGCTCGTACACCGATAGGCGCCATTTTGAAAATTCGCTCAATATAACAACCCTCTTTTGCTTATCTGGTATCTTTCTCCATTCTTATTTCGTAAATATCTACACATATACTTTGCACATTTTCGATTTTCATTGCGATTATACTATGATCTGATTCGAAGTTAGTTTAATCGCAAATTCTTCGGAAGGATTTTGATGTGAAAGAGGAAGCTAAGGGATGAAGAGACGTATGATCGAATTATGATCGTTGGATAGTTTGAAACTGGTTGACAGTTCACGTCGAAGTGCGTTCTAACTCAGCTATCGGTTGAAGGTGCTTACCCTGTTCAAGGACATTACTGATACTTCATTATCCGATATTGGAAATTAATAGCAAATGGGGAAGGGTAAGTGTTCAACGCCTTCCCTTTAAGTGCTCGTACGTTAATAGCAACCATATAACAAGCTGCCAATTAAAGCCGAGCTGTCTTTACAGGATTATGATTCATTAATTGTCAGTGATTATTATATTGGATCAATATAGAGAATGTAAGCAACTTTCTCTGATCGAAACAATCTCTATTCATGTATTGTCCAACGTAATCAATTAGAATCTAATTTTTTGGAAGTAAAACTCTATTTAATGTAATTAAATTATTTGTATAATTGATTTTAATGTACCTTTTCATAATATTACAAATATTAATTAATATATATAAATTAACGTGGTATTTACTAAATATAATCAACAAAATGATTTTTCGTAAAGGATTAATCATATTTTTAAGTTGTAAGGGAAATAATTTGGCATTTGCCGCGTTTGTTTAATGATGAGCAGTAGATTGAACTTTTGATTCTCGACGTGTGCAACACTCCTTCCGACGATTGAGTAGCGGCAGTAATATATTTGGCAGCATTGGGCAGCAGGCCGGAAATTTTATCTCGGTATCGCTAGAAAGTAGAGACATTGATGCTACAAAGAAAGAAAAAGAGAGAGGTGATAAAAACGAAAAATGGGATAAAATTGAATTGCTGCGCGGAAACGAATGCAAGAGCGGATGAGCGAAAACGAGCCGGAAAGTATGGGAGTATCAAGGAGGAATGAAAGATCGGGTAAGTGCTGCTCATCTCTCGTCCTTCTCTGGAAGGCATCTCGCCGCGAATGAATCGCACTTCATGCCGATGAGTAACCCATTACATCCCGCTTCCGGGCTGCCGAATAACTCGAATGAACTCGGTCTCAAGAGAAGAGAGATTGGCAGAACCATCAAGACGCGAGCTAACTAACGAATCAAGACGTAGATACGCGTGAGACGGCAGAAAAGATTCGTGCGAATAAATGTGATGGAGTCGTGAGTATTTCATTGTGTTAACGCGGAGTAAATTCTACGTCATTTTGTAAGATATTACGAACATTTTAAGTATCTATATTAATAGTGAATGCAAGAAATTCCAAAAAATTCTGTTATTATTAATTCTCTCAGATTTTCTCATTTATCATCTATCATTTCTCTGATTTAATTTTCGACTTTATTTAATTATATTCTCAGATTGTTTATTCTATAATAGAACGTCAATTGTATTATTTTATTATGAATAAAGCACATGAAGTGTGTATATTACGTAATAATATTCTTTCTTCAAAGGAGAAAATTAATTTGTCTAATTGGAGAAATATCTTATTTTTCATGCTACGTACGCACCGTTAATTATTTTCGTAATAATTATTCGTTATACTGTTAATTACCTGTGTCACTAACTATTAACACGCGCATAATTACTTATTACAACAGTAATTAGATACGGCTGCAAAATTAATCGTCAATTAAAATTTACATATAGATGTCATGCCGATGGATATTGCACACTTGCGAACTAGAAACTCTTCATTAAAGTATTCGTAGCATCGTAGCCTCATGATTGATTTCATCAGCCTGAAATTCTCATTAATGTTAAATTAATAATATCTCGATAATGTATTAACTATTAAATGGCTCGCTATAATTAATTAAAAACAATTATATTATATCTATTACTATCCCTGCGTTATAATATAATGTGTTGCGATAAAAAGGAAGGCCATACATCTCAAATGGTATACATCTCAAAGCACTACACTTCAAGCTTCAGGATGTCCTGAGATCGTTTACCTAGTAGTAGGCACTTAAGTTTCGATGGACTTCCCTTGGTAGATCGACCGTGCACTTTCGCCCGGGTAAAACCGCAGCTAGGTTCGGAATTACAATTATTTATGACTCTGAGATCTAACCGAAAGTTTCCGGTCCATAACATAATCGCTATTGAAGTCAATCTTTTTATAACCTCGCAATTTATATAAATTTATATAATTTTACTTTTATAGTTTTAAAAGAAAATCGAGGTAAAAGATAGCAACGTTGATTTTAAAACACGAATCATTTCTATTAGCACATTTATTTTAACATAACATTGATTTAATATTGATCTACTATATCTTTAATTGCACGCCAATGTTTAATCAATGTATCGCCAACAAATTATTAGATATTAGGGATGCAGTAAAAAAAAAACAATCAATTATTATTATCTATTATTATATTTAAATTATAGCAGTAATATTATTATATATTGAAAGTATCTTTCAAAATTTACATGTAATAGTATTTAATTCTCATTTAACGACATTTTTTTTATATTTTGAACATTTTGTCGGAATGTAATGTGCTCTTCAAATATGTAAGGACACATATAAAAGGCGTGGTATAAATGTTGAAACTAGTTCGTGCACGCGCGGTCGGCGTCTTCGAAAAATGCTGTTCTTCAACTTCTGCCGCGGTTTTATTCCACCGTCTTGCGGCACGTGATATGTGCTTGGCCATTGCAAGACTATCTGACTTGGGTGCCACGTCTTCCTCGAAATATATAGTTAATTCAGAAAAGTAACACTTCAAAATTGATGCAACTTGTGAGGGAACGTATAGTACCCACTTTTGTCAATTGCGCACATATATGGTACATAATATGTCGACAACTGCCGCACTAACATATTTAATTCTTCGTTGATATACTGGGTGTGAACCATTCACAAAATTATTTTAACTATTTGAAACTCAATTTTCTTTTATTTTGCAGAACAAAAATATAATGTTTATAAAAAAATCTGTTTTTTCAGTTCCCAAAATAGCCTACATTTAATATGCAAAATAAATACCCTTTATCCAAAACCAACTTAAAAACTAATTTTTTTTTCAAAATATCTTATTTGAACAACAAAAGTTCTTCTGTAAAGTTTTAACTTTTAATATTGAATTTTAAAAAAATTTTCAACAATTTTTCAAAGACTCGTTTTTTCTCTATTTATTAACTCAAGAATTTTTTTAACAAAAAACTGTAATGAAATTTCAATCAAAAACTATTGGAATGTATTCTACAGACCTTGAAATTGACCCATAATTTTTTTCATATTGATTGGATTTTTTAAATAAGAATGTTGTTAAACATTGCTTTGGATGTGAACCACTCAGTGTCAAAAGGCGATCGAAAAAATAAGTGTGTCAACGAAAGGTTAATTCAATTTCGAGTGATGGCTTATTTAATTCTTAGATTCGTCAGATCTAACAAAGAAAGAGTATGGCATTGAAAAGTACTCGATCTTGAACAAACTTGGTGATAATATAGTGCATTTTCAACAACTGACGTGTGTCAAGCAGTAAGACACACTAATATTACTAAAAAATAAACAGGAAAATCGTGTAATTTCGATAATATATCAAAATTACATGAATAATTTTTTAGACAATTAAAATCATTTATAAATGTAACAAGGAAATAAATAATAATATAATAATTATATGAAAAGTTGAACATATAAAAAAAAAAGAACTGGCAATCTGTGCACTCTGAATCTATAAACTCACTGCCGCTGGAACTACCTTTTTCGATCTAACACTCTCCCAACTGAGCTACTTCGGCTCATTTACCGGAACTAATGGATGATCTGTAGATATATAGAGCAACTATTAAGGAACTTAAGCGACGTCAGAATTTCTAATTTCGATTTTTTTGTTTATTTTTAAGTAGTGTTTTACTGCTTGGCACACATCAATATTAAAGATGCATTATCCTAATTTTATCAAATTTGATAAAAATTGGTGACTCCAACAAAATTATTTATTATTATTTAATAATTTAAAAATTATTTGCGATTTATTATTTCGATTAAAACAATTGGATCACAAAGTAATGATTATATTTTGATTAAAGCTTAACTATGGAGAAAAAATATTATTATATATATTATTTTAGATAAAAGTTTCGGGAAAGATATTCTAAAGAAATGAGTAAAAAAATTTTTGGTCGTACTGTCATGACACAATTTACTGTCCCTATAAAAGCAGGCTGAAAGCAGTATGTGAACATCGAGAAAATTAGCAATCTGGTTCACGTGCGTAAAAACCCGGACATCGTACGGCTACGGTGAAAGTAGTTTGCTAACATCAATTTTCCACTTTATGGAGTTTCGTTACTTACCGTGCGCGGTCGGTTATGTGTGCGTTTTACCTGTTGCCAACCCTTAGATGGATTGAAACTACTGTAGGCTGCATCGTCGCGCAATCGAATTCCGGTTGCATTGACGTGCGTGGACCGAACAATTACTTCGGGATTCTATCAATGCTGCCGGCGTGTTATCAAGTTACAACCTGATAACTATGCGATATAGTAGTGCGACCGTAAACCGGTAACTTTCGCGGGAAACTTGCACGATATCATAGATACACCCACACGAATAATTCTGTGTCAATTGAAATGGCTTGCGTTCACAGAATTAATAATTGATGTAACTTATTCAGCGGTCGCTTCATTCTACTCACACTTGGTTAGAACTAAATCTATAAAATTAAGTTCCGACAATGGAATATCTTGAATAAGAATGAGAAAATGATTACTCTTATGTTAATCTAATATTTAATGATATTGGTATTGAAGTTAAATGTGCTAGAGTCTAATTATAGTCTAATTATTAAAATAAATCAAGAAATTACTTCATTATAGTTCAGAAAAATTTAATTTTTTTTTCAATAACAATAAATTAACTTAGACCCTTTTATCAATATAACAATATGTTAATCTCTAGATCGTTGTATAAATGAAATGAAGAAAAAGTCAATGTTGTCAGAGCTAGTTCTTGGTGCCTAATAATATTTTTTATATGTAAATTTTAAATACAACGTTCATTATATAAACTGCGCGCTGTCGGACTTGAAATGCATCATAAACCGAAGTTGAAATATTAACATCATAATTAAATTGATCATCGATTTGATGATATTATTAGCATCTTAAATACATATAATTTAATTTTAAATGATAAACATAGATGCTGGGAAATGTATTTATGTTCCAGAATTATTCGCGCACGCATACTACTTTCACACGATATATACATATAATTTACGTATAGAGAACGGAACGTGTATGTATGTGTTCATTTAAAGTGCATTCTTTGTACTTGCATGTGTACGTGCTTGTGTTTATGTTCATGTGCATTCATGCATACGCACAAACAAGCAAGTAGTGCGAATGTGGGGCCACTCCGGAATTAGACCATGTAAGGAACGGTTGATGGGCGCGTCTCGGTAGTCGGCAAACTAGCCGGTTTTATGGGACGATGGTTTTACGAGCGCATCTGGTCCATCCACCACTCTCTAACATCCTCCGATTCGTGCGGAGCCGGGAAAGGGTACGTGAATAGCCTCCGGTATCCTCTCACCGACGTTATCCTCTGGAACCATGCCCCTACCGGGTTCACAGACGACGAGCTCGGGGTCACGCTCGGAGCTTTTCTTCGGCGAGCATTTACCGCGCGTTTCTGATCAGCCTAAGAGAGTTTCTGGTGGTGACGGCGAATCCGTCGTGGTTTTACATCGTGAAAGTCTTTAAGGAGGAACTATTCGTGCGGCTTGTTTGTGCTGCATTCACTAAAAGCTTTGCTCACGCATCATCAAAGAGAATCGATATGTGGTTCAATAAGTAGCTGTCAAAAGTAAAGTGATTACGTTAACGAAAGTAAATTCTGAAAGATATAGAAAAATAATTTTATATAAATATTATTATTCTATATAGAAGTTGCGATGTTTGATTATTTTGTTCGAAAGACTTTACGTTGACAAACTGAAACAAATACTTTGGCTTTTACTTTTCGCAGTTTTCGCGACAGGTAATGTTTAATCAAACAGGCACACCGCGCCGTCGTGTCTCTATGAAGAAGTTTATGGAAGAAAGTTTAGCAAGAAGAATCCCGATATAATAACGTAAATTGATTGGAATCTCATGCAATTTCAGGCCTTGTTATTATGCGTTATAATTAACCAAAAATTAATCATAAGTGTTCATAATTCTTAGGTATATTTTTATGAATATCGACGGCAGCAAACCGTAAAAATTTGCAAAAATATTAGGAAAAAATGTCTTGAAAAATTTTTCTTTGAAAAGATTGTTTATATATTTAATATTTTCTCTCTCTTTCAAAATGTTTTTTTTTAATGAAAGTTAATGAAAGGACACAAAAAAAATATAATATATAATATAAAATTACAAGAATATATCTCATGTAACACAATTACATGAGGTTACAATATCTTTTCTGGAATAAAATACAAAAGTTGCTATGGCTTACGCTCCTCGATTCTTGAAACGTCCCGAGACGTTCTCGATAAGAGATTGCCGACTACGCCGAATAGTGGATGGACAAGGGCTATAACATCAGATAACCGTCCGTCCATTGTCAGTAGTCTCCATCGACACTAAGACACCTTTACATCCGATGGTATAACAATTGAAGACGAGAGCAACGAGAGTCTCTGCCCTGACATAAAAGAAAGAAGTTTTCCTTTGGAGTATTTATATGACAGGTTTGAGAGCAGAGTTCAAGATGATAGAACGTTATCACGCCCTTTTGAGAATAGTTGGATCGGCCAGCTCGTAAGCGACTTCTACACGAGAGATCAGACGTCGGGGATAAGCTATATTTCGAGATATATGCGTGCGTACATACGCATGTGTGTTGGTGTCGACTGACAAGGCGAGTCAGTTTGTGAAACCGAGAGGACATAAAGGAGATTGGACGAGAACGCGTGGCACGCGCGTAAACCTCCATATCTGTCTCATTGATACCAATATCCAATTACTTTTTCGTTATGCAACCTCCGAAACTGGCGTTCCTTGCATATGTGCACGTGTGTTTTCCTCGTAAGAGCATCGCGCGTAACTGGAAATTGTTGTTTCGCTGAAACTCTCACCTGATAGAATTCTGATAGCGTCGCAAACGATTGGAGTTTTGCGTTATTGGCGTTTTTCTCTTTCACAATTTCGGTCTCTTGTGGTGTATACCTAAAGAGATACAGAAAAGAAATTGCGATTGTTATTGTGGAAAGTCTACATGCGCAAATAAGAAATACCGCGTCTTATAAAAAAAAAAAAAAATCTTAATCTTTTAAAAAAATAATGTTGATCCATCTTTCATGTCATACATCAATATATAAAAGATACAAGATTTCTTGAAAAAGGAAGGAAGAAATAGAAATTATGGTTACTAAAAAGATGTTAAGAAACTATTTTTTATATTGTAGAAATTCTTAATCGTAGTCCCCAGAAGTACGAATTCCGTTTGAAACGTAATCCATACATTCTTTATTCCAGCTAAGTGTAGCATGGCGCAACCCCGTTAAAACTTAAAATTACTCGTCCGCTACATAGTTAGAGCCTTTACAAGATTGTCTGCATAATTCATGAATAATGTTGCCCCGATAAGTCCGGGGAATTACAACTTTCGCTAATTCCAATATTACGCGAGAAACTTCCATCTCTTTGATGGATCCTATATCTTATTTTTCCTTCGTTCCATTCCCTTTAACTACGCCATGCAATAATATTCCGATATTGTAATTTATGCATTGGTAAGGCTGAATTATTTTTTTCCGTTAAAGAACATTTTTTGCTTGTCATCCTAAATTCTGCTAATACGTATAATCAAGCTACATTGAAAATCGATCAACGCGACAGTATGGAATTACGATGACATCGATGTCGAGCGTTATACATCGCAATGTGTGCACTAATGAAAGCTAATAACGGTTCAATAGTTCGTGGATTGCCATCAAAGACTTGTCGACGTATCTTTGATGCTTTTGTAATCGACAGATCGAGGCTCATATCGTATCGAGTCATGCTTTATGTCGTCGAAAAGACGAAATCGGTGCTGCGTGTTTGAAACAATCCGTACCAAAGCTAGGTCCATAGAAGTCGACATGTTAAATGTCTGTCTCTCAAAACGTTCACCGTGTCGACTTGGGCGATTGACGTTTGAAATTCGACGCGTTGCACCGGTCGTCGTGCATTTCGTCATCCGTTTGGGTAAATCGTCGCGTTTGAATCAATTCGTCGCGCTTGCATATTCTCAGCGATGCCGAAAGATGTACGATGTCAGAGCGCAAAATCTGGTTCATTTAATGCTCGCGAGTTTCTGATTTATTCCGGTTTACTCCAGGCGCTGCTTATTCTATTTAATAATGAAAAACAAGTTAAGAAATGCTCTGTTCCTAATTATGTCTATCTAAGAATTGAAAGAGTGAATGACTAATTTTTATTTCTATATGAAATTCGTTAAATTAACAAATTTGATGTGTCGAAGTAAAAATTATTAATGCATATTGTATTTCAGTGAACATCTTCGTAGCTTACTTTAATTGTTACAAATATTTTTAAACAAGTATTAATATTAATTTAAATCCTAAAAAATAGATGTTTATCAATTCCAAATTTTTTAATATCTTCTCATTGAATATATTATTTAAAATAATATACAAACATGATCTACAATAAGTTGCAAACGCACCGTCGCTAGTCGCAATGCTTCGCAACAACTGCTTATCAGAAGCATCAATAATAATCAGTGATGTTTCTCATTGGTTGCCATGTTAATTAGACCATCCCTTAGTGTCACTTATTCAGAATTAATTAACCTACATCTTTACGCTGTATAAAACAAAAATTTTATCAAAATTTTTTATCAAAATCATAGAATGGAGAACAGCGCGAGTTGAAATATTTTCTAAACGATCGTGTGGTTTGCGTTACCGGGTCGATGCCAACGTTCGTGGAAATGTCGATCGCGAAATGACACATCGATTTTGACCGCAAAAAGATTGCAGAATGGCTATCGGTCACTTTTTCTCTCCCTCACCCGTGTTTCCCTTGCGACCGGACCAGGTGTTTTCCGTCACGTTTGGCGGCGCGCACAATCGCGGAATACGCGAGCACAGGCGATGGCCGCAAAGGCCGACGTTCTCGCTGGCCGTCAGCCGCGTGACGGATATGATATTGCCGGAAATAGGTACGCGATTTCCCGTGCGATCCATGCGCGCGTAATGCCGAATACAAATGGGATATGGATATACCCGAAGCGGCTACGCGGCCGGCGGTGAATTATACACAGCGCAGGATTTGGTTGTGCGAAAGCGAGGATCAGTCGCTGCGATGCCAATAGCGTAAGCAGATTTTACGTCAGCACTAGTTACTTATCGAATCTGCATCGATTGATCATCATTTACACGATTGCGTTTATAGTGGTTATATGGAGATGGCACTAAAACGATTAATTATCCTTGACACGATGATTTCTCATTTTTCAAAGATAAATTTTTTTTATTAAAAAATGAATATTAATATAATTAATAAAGTATGAAATTTCATATGAAATTCTCTGAAAATATAGGTATTTTAAGTTACATAATTATCATTTGGCAAATGTTTATGTTAAAATTAATAATGAGAGAGATTTTAATATTATGTAAACATGTATGATTTATCTATGTGTTCAACGATTCCTCAATAAATCTTATAATTTTATTAGTCTATAAATCGATGTTATAAAAATAAAAATATTTTTTTAATTAATTCTATGTTGGACAATATAAGAGTTTGTATTATTTCTTGTTATCGTTATTCTACCGATTAGAATGGCTATAACTTTCGGTCTGATCAATGGTTGAGTAACGCTACTGATAGTAATGTAAATGCTGCGTGCATAAATAATCAGATATGTTTTATAAATTTTGCACTTTCGATCTTATAGAGAGAAAACTAACACATGTTCAGAATTGTTATTAAAAGAGACGGAATCGTATTATATAAAAGAATTAAAAAATATTAATCTGCTGCGCGACAGTTTTAAACGAAGAGTAATTTTTTCTCAATAATCTTATCATAAAAGCGTATATAGTTAATAATAACTACACTTTCATTATTAAAAAGGATACAATTACACATATCTAAAAAAAACAATATTTAACATTTAA
>Ga0157363_1005578_pt1 | contig 11751 bp, 2 predicted proteins | sample AttsexASBM1_FD_111477 | JGI IMG/M metagenome (GOLD analysis project Ga0157363, IMG submission 111477) | Fungus gardens microbial communities from leaf cutter ant in Ribeirão Preto, State of São Paulo, Brazil - Atta sexdens ASBM1 | ecosystem: Host-associated > Fungi > Mycelium > Unclassified ...
TAGAAACTAAAGTTGATTTTACTTAATATAGTTGATTTTAATATTGTCATAAAACTGGAAATTAGGGAATTGTTAGGAAAATTGAAAACAGTTAGGGAAGTCAGGGAATTTTACAAAATTTTTTGGAAAATTAAAATTTTTGTCGTTAAAAAAGTTTAATATACGTACATCATACTTACACAGGAATAATTAAAAATGTAAGCAGTGTTAACAACGTTATTAATAATTTACATTGCTATATTAAATTAATCTCTCAACAAAATATTTAATGGTTTCCAAATCAAGACGAAACAAAAAATTTTTAAATGTTTTAAAATGACATAACAAAAAGTTTTAAAATGTTATTGAAAGTCAGGGAAAATTATACATTTTGTCTAGAAATCAGGGAAAAATTATTTTAGGATGGACCATCCTGTATTTGTAACGACCCTGTAATAGTGACATGTTTTGCAAGTAAACATATATTTCAAGAATACATTTATTTTATGAAATTTTAGTATGTTTATTATCGATTGTAATAATATTTGTATGAATCAGGAGATATTTATGATTGTATTTGATCGGATTATGGTGCAAATATATGCGTAACATCACGGTTGACTAATATTTATGATACGCATTGGCTTGTGTGACAATACCAAAACTTGTCGTATTTTCGTTGCCATTTGCTGTATTCATTTAATAACTCACATTGTGCCTGTCCATACATAAACATTGTCACACGTAGTTTTATGATTTGGTGACGCGCGCGCGCGCGCGTGTGTGTGTGTGTGTGTGTGTGTGTGTAACAATCGCATGATAAGTGTGCGTATACTGCTCCGCACGCACTATGCGGATACCACCGACGTGGTAATTGAAGCCCACGGTTTACCGTGCATACCAATTAATAAAGCTCACTTTGTCAATCAGTGCAATTGCGTTGCTATATCGGGCGCCATGTCCAGGCAAGATCGAGCTTGTGCTCAGCTAAATTGGATGAAAATGAGATTATCGATCCGCTTAGTTAGGAATCGCTCTAATGCCAATAAATGCTGTTAATTATTAATTGCAGATATTTCACGATGAACGAATAGTTGAAACAAAAATTTTTTTCTTTCTCTTTATCAAAATTTTTATGCGATAAAAACTTATTGTCACTGTTAAATCTACAGTGTAAAATTTAACCTAATGTGAATCGCCATTGTTCCTACTAAATATATCGTTATTTTATACTAAAACAATGGTTATATTTGACATTATACAGTGTCAATTTAACATTATATAGTGTAAATTGACACAATATAGTGTCAAACTTAACTATCTACTATAAGAAGAGGGACAAGAAACGTTATTTAATTAATTTTCTTGTTGTTATTACAATTATTTGTTTGATGTCAAATCACATATGGATTATTAATAATTTTGAAATAAACCGTACTTTTCGACCGTAATTTTTTCGTCTTTAATGCGCCGAAAAGGAAGCTCTGTTGACTGAACTATTAAGGTTCCTGAATAATCGCCACATTCGATGTTGTAAACGAGAAATGACATGTTGAAGAACTTTACATGCCATTTATAAACGAAAAGAATTTGGGTAAAACAAAATAATGAGATTGCTTTAAAACACTTGTAAAAATTTCTCTGACAGTCAATAAATAGTTATAAAAGGTAAAATGCATACGTAGAAAAGATATTTTCATTTTACGTACCTTTTACGACTATTTACTAACCGTTGGAGGAAGAATAAAGATTTCGGCCTATTTTTACAAGCGTTTTAAAGCGATCCAATTTTTTCTTTATTTACAAATGGCATGCCAGAAACTTCAACATGTTACTTCTCGCTTACGTGACATAACGTCACGATCCAACATGGCCGCAGTGATTACCCAGAAGCCTTAATTCCATTTGAAAATCGTCTTGAATGTCTTTCCTTATTCCAGGCGTAAGAGAAGAGGGTGTATCGACACATCGTCGGAGGAAGGTCTAAGGCTGGAGTGAAACTGGCTGGCCTACAATGTCCGCTAGCATGCGGAGCACTCTGCAAACCGTTCCGGAATCCGTGCCTGCCGACCACGTCACAAACTCCAAGGTAAGTTGTCCAAAATCCGAACTACGAGTATTTCCTTCCGCAAACTACAAGCGGAAGACTGTGCTCGTCATCCTTTGTGCCTCCTCATTTTCATCTAAAACGACCGAAACTCTTCCCGCTTCGGAGACAACGAGAGATTTTAGCTTTGCGTTTTCCCGAGATTTCTATAGCTGTTGAAATGTTTTTAATTTTCTGAATTAGGTTTATATTTCTCATATACATTATTGAAAATATTAAATCAATAACTAAAAATACAATATTTTCTTTAAATTGTATTTTCAATTAAAATTTTTTTATCATAAATATAAGACAATAAATATTCCGAGACTTTATTTTAAAGTTTTATTTATTTTAACAGCATTAGAAGAATGACAGAAGTATTTATATTTATTTTTAAAATATTTATAATTATTAACTATTTTTAATATGATTATCTCTTAATATCTATGAACTATGATATTATTTCGTATCTTCAACGCGTTTGAAAAAAAAATATCAAATATTATGTTTGATACGCAAAATAACTGTAGATCTCCTATCTATTCTTTTTACTAATTAATCAACTAAAACTTTGATCTCGTTAGAAATTTTTTCTCAGGAAATGCAGTTGAAAGCATAGAGGAGGTGAATGGGCTGATAAATTGAAGAGAAGTTCGGAGGATACAGTATGCTTTTTTTTAAATATCGCGTGTTATATACGTGCTTGGTGGTGCCGCAGACATTCCTCGACCTTTGAACCTTTCCTTACTGAACGAACGGGGGTTGGAAATGTCACGGGTGCACCGCTTTGCAAGTACATACGTTTACGACTGACCCTGGTTGATTAACTATACGATGACATAACGACATGGTTGATTTACTCGGCAAATTCGATTTACTGACGGACTTTCTTTCATGCGATGACGTCATGACGTTTTCCTAATTGCTAGTTGCGTAATGTAACACATCAAGATATTGTGAGAAAATATCTCATTTTATTTAGATGGACGTATAAAATGTTTTTGCTTGAAATATAACGAGAAGTTTATGTGAGAAGAATTTATACGAGTCATAATCTCGTTACTCAAAGTAGCTATGTCTTAATTTAAATTCAACTAATTTACAATTGCAACACAATGTAATATAAATTGCATGCAAAGATCATTATTCCGAAATTCTCTTTTATTTACTATATAGTTATATACGGAGAAAACATACGGAGAGAATCGTTTATGTATATGTTTACGAATACGCTTATTGTTGTTGTAAATAGTAGGCAAAAATGTTTTAATCGCTTTAGGATAACAGTTACAGGTATATGCATATTTAACTGTTTAATGTTTTCTCTCCTCAATAATTTTATATTCATTTAATGTTGGATTTTAAATTAAAATTATGATTAAATAATAAAAATACTAAAATACAACACACACATTTACTCTACCATTTAATGAAAAGTATTTGTTCACCTCAATTTTTGTACACATTTTTTTATACACTTGAATTCTAATTTTCTCTCTATTGTATTTTTTTTATTGTATATAAAATTAAAAGTTTTTAACTATTTTAAATCTCATTATTTAAATCTAATATCTAGAAAAGTAGGAAATTCACTCTTTTTTATTTAATTAAGAAACACAAAGTGGGCAAATACTTTCGAGCGGTAGTGTATACAATTCAGATGTGAGTATCTATATAAGAAAAGCCCATTATTATTCTCTTCGGATGAAGTAAATTTCTCAGACACGCGGAATTATCGTTCTATCATGCCTCATTGTCTCCGGGTCTGGAATGTTTCGCTGTCGTTCGTAGGTCGATCAACATGTGCCTCGTCACGCGTAATATGTTAAGCCTATGGGTCGACGCTCGCAGACGGAAGAAAGTGCCCGACAGAAATGGCTGGAAGTCGCATTTTTCAAGGTTCATTGAAGTGAGTTCAGGAAGCTGTAAAGTTAACTATGTAAGACTCCTACAAACCGTCCTAGTTGAAATCTATCGCTAAATGCACTACTTTCTTATCAAACCGTGTTATCGTTTCTGTGACTTCCAGATATTTCGAATACGTTCTTCCTGTTGCACGCGACCTTACGTTACGGAGAAGGCGAAACGTTGTTTCCTTGTGATATTATATTATGTATCGCAAAGTTGCTTCTTGACGTCTCTGGTATAGGGTGATCGCTTTATATCAACGTAAGCTTTCTCAAATTAAAAAGAAAGAAAGACAATTTAAAATTAAAAATCTGCAAAAAACAGTTTATTATCTCGAAATTTTATCATGATCATTCAATGATCTGAAAGAGATTTTATGGATATTTTAAATATGTTTTTTATTTTGATTATTTTATTATTGAGTACACTGAAATTTTATCCATTGTTATGGAAAAGACGCCTTTTATTCTCTTTTATTTGAGTTTGACATTTAGTTCAGCATGTCATACGAAATCGAATATGATTTGACAGAAAGGCACGTGTTGTAAATAGGCCGGCCTGATGGATCTGTTTTTTTTTTTATGATGCGTCTAGCCCAGATTTCATCTCGAATGTAACAAAACAGGAATCCAGCCGATGACTCGATCGAACAGGTTTTCACGACCAACAGCTTTCGAATTTTCTCTTAGCAATGGTCGCCAGTGCTTTATCGTCGTCACTGACAGGAAGCTTTCACGTTTTCACGCTCGTGAGAGCGTCGAAATAAATTATCGAAATTAATCCTTCGTCTATAATTATTAGCGATTATAACTTTTGATTGTGCCGGTTTAATCGTCGCAAATAAACAGCGTGAATTATCTACAATATGTTGAATGCAGTAGGAAAAATATAATCTCTCTTAAATAAAATATCGACTTGATTTTTTAAAATTAATATTAAACAAAATTATCTTTTTACGAGATGAATCTATAATTATAATCAACTTTATCATTATAAGAGATATATTATGATACGATACTGAAAATGATTCTCTTTTTATCTTAATCTTATGAATTTTATTAAAAACTCACTGTGTGAGCTTCGATTTTTATCTCCACGATAAATGTTTTTTAATTATCTTTTACACAGACTGCGCTAAATTATCTTTTGCATGAGATTATCTCTGCTGGCTCATTATGACCTCATCTTACGGTATATTAAAATGCTGATTTATACTGTTAGTTAACTGACGATATAACTGACTCATAAGTGTCCCAACGGTGTATCGCAATGTATCCACTCGACCATTGCAGCTATATACGCCGCTCACTCGATGACAATCGTACAGTACATATCGACGGTGATTTAAGGTCATCGAATCGCTGGACCTTGAATAGGGTTCGGTCGCTAAACGCGGTTTCGGCGGTCGATGACATTGTATTTATTTTCAACGATGTTCAAAATTCCTAATGCTTGTTAAAAGGCACCACGTTCGTCATGATTTCGTCACAAAAATCAATCAGATTTATGTCACGAAAATTTAACCATGTAGATAGAATTCGCCATATTCAGAATCAGACGGCGAATGTATACATATATTCATATATAAACTTGCATAACGTGTGCAGATTCTCATTGCCGTATACACACACATATATATATATAAATAGATCATTTATGAATACATTGATTTATTGATTAATGCGTAAACAGAGGAGAAGGGATCTCGGAATATCCTCGACCGTAATTTTAATAATAGACTTGCTATCTTAATAACATATTTTTTATCTTTGATGACGGATTATTTAGCTTAATTTTAATTTTAATTGTAAATTTTAAGCTTGTCTCATTTGCGATATTTTTGTTGAAAGAAGTTGATTATATTCAATATAAAAAGATCATAACCTGTGATTTAAATTTCTTAAATCTTAAATTTAATTTTAAGTATTTGCGAAAAGATAAGATGACGAAAATTAATGTGTATCTTACGGTGCAACCTGCATGTATTGCGTTCTATATTTCCGAAGAAGAGCTGATTATGACAGATTCTCACTTGAGTGCTTATATACATTGCTGTGTAATATTAGTCTTCAGTCATTGGATAAAAAAATTTCGGCTGCCTTTAAATGCGTATATATATTCTATATATACTTTCACATTCTAACAAAGTGCTTACAGTGAATTTGATAAAGAAAATAAGTGACGTAAATAGTTATTCATGCAGAGATAATTATTTGTGTATTTTTAAATTTTTATTTTCTAATTAAAAGTTTTGCATTATATAAAAATAATCAATATTTGTGTTATTCAGATATTGATTTAGATATTAATCATTAATTAAATGTTATATATACTTAAATGATTTTTGGAAAAATCTGTTTTGTTATAACAAACAAATCGATGTAATATAATTTATGAAATAATATTATAAGGGAATAAATTACTGGAATGAATAAATCACAGACAGTTAATTATCATTATTATTCACGGTTCGATTCAATTTAATGATAAAGTTTTATGGTCTATTATCCATGCGTGACGCATTATTAATAATATAAATCGTGGAATCGACATTTGAAGAACTGCGTGGATATCCGGATTATGAAACGTTAAAACCTCCTCTTTGACCCTACCCGACGTAACGGTACCAAAGTCGTGCAGAACGACGTCGATAAGCTTAATTAACCCGGTTAACACTTGTGCGGAAGATGCAAGAACAGTAGCGAAGCAAGGCCATCTTTTTATCTTGTACCAGTTCTCTCTTTTACTGGATACTGTGCCAAATCACAATAACTATTTGACCGGATTAGCATTGTTATCAGATATAATAATCGTTGACAAAATTGTTAATTATTTTTATTGTTTCAACAGCTTGATTAGCTCTTTAAATAACGCATTAAGATAATTTATATAAATTTAATTTTTAGAAGAAACATACTACAAATTATAATGTTATCAACAATTCTTTAAAAATGTTAATTTAAGTTTGATACAGATGAAATTCATTAGAGAGAAATTATTCACACATATATATTCATACTCTTATATTTCTTATATTGTTAGATTGTGAAAAGAAACATCATGAAAATGAATGTCATTAAATCAACACCATTTAGGTGCTAATGCAATTTGTGAGGTCGACGAAAATTACTTTCTTCAGACTGTTCTTTCAGCAAATTCAATGACGACAATTTATATTGTTGGATAAGTCTATGCTCGAATCTTATTTATAAATGCGATTCACGCCGACTAATAAACTAAGACTAATCTGCTTTTTATGGATACGCTTTCTCTACACATTTGTCCAGCATCGCTGATGATGATGATGATTATAAATCACGAATACGTCCGTAATCATATTTATTCAATATAATTTCATGATTGCGCTCTGCCGCTAATGATGTCCCATCGGGAAGTCAAAAGAATGCATCATATTTTTTGTGCGATGAGATAAATAATAAAATAATAAATTTTTATTATTTTAAAAAGTAATTTTTATGAAAATATAATTTTCATATTTCTATATTTTTTAAATTTCTAATGGAATGAACTCTTGCAGAAAAAAATATAATATTATAGTTAAAATTATATCACATTTTTAGTGAGACTTTGTATTAGATATAAATTTATATTTTTCTGAATTTTATCATAAATCTTTCTCTACGAATTCTATTAGGATACTACATTTTAAAACACATAAATGTATACAGAATTATAACAATGGCTTTTACAGTATTTGCTTCTAAAACAAATTCTCATAGATTTAAAACATATTATATTATTTTTAGTCATCGTGTTATAGATTTTCTATCCCTTATGTTATATATATAAACATTGTGGAGTTACAGAATATACAACATGATGCCTTTATACTCGAGTAAAATCAACTTCAATTATGTATATTATTATAAAAAATTAAGATAAAATTGATGTAAAAACAAAATATATTCGAATTAGTATACGTAACAATGAAAAAGTAACATAAAAAATACAAGAAAATAATGGGATATACGATACAAAGGAATGTCACTCTAACCATTAAACTATATTGCCGGCACAATCGGCAATGTACCGGTTTATATGTTGCAAAAACGTTACATTATTCACATTCGAATGTGAATAATGTAACGTTATTTTGACTGTTATTTTGTTTGAAAAGCGTGAGGGCGTCTGTTTTTCTTATCATCTTGGATGCGGCATTACCGGTCTCGTCACGGGACGCGCGTTCAATCGCGATCAATTAGACGTCAAGCAGAATGGCATGGGCGCTGAGTCGTTCGCAATCTTGTCGTGTGTGCACATCCGAGTTTAACCCGTTGCTGTTCTCTCTCTCTCTCTCCCCCCTCCCTCCCCCTCCCTTCTCTCCTCCTCTCTTTCCCCTTTTCCATGTTCTCTTTTCGCAAGCCATATGGCATCAGTGTGGATGGACATCGTTTCTACATTCTTACACACACTTCGTAATTGTTCATTGATTCCAATCCAAGATATTGGAGCTAAGATAACGCTTGAGAAGCAACATTTAGCCATCTATTCAAAAGACTATTATCTTAAATATTTTCCTATAAGTGAAATCATTTTATCAAATCAATATATCAAATAGTTAATGACTAAATCTTTAAAATTCAAAATTTTATATATGAAACTTGTTTTAAATTAATTTTTTGAATTAATTCATTTTTTAAAGTTTTCATTTACATAAAGTTTCTTTTAAGAAAGTAATGTGGGAGTTGATTATTAATTATTCAATTTTGTTCTTTTTTCCATCCTCTCTTCATTTTTTCGTCATTGCTTAAAATTTTAAAATTATAAGTTTATAACTAAAAGTTCAATTGATAATAAGCATAATAATTCAAGTGTTATATTTCTGCCTGAGTCAATTTTTTATTGATAAAAGGGAATAGGAAATTTTTCGATTGGAAAAAGAATCTTTCAACATCTTCATTTGATTTAATTCAGGATTTAATTCAGCAATGAATCAAAGAATAGGCCCGTTTCTTCGCCCGTTTACCTTGTCCTGATCGCCTTCTCGGACGATCTTAAAACGGACATAATGATAATGTAGTCGTTCGTGAATGATATCCAGTTTTCGCGTCGGGTGCTTGGGTTATGATTGACCCAAATGTAGCAACGACCTTGCAGACCACATACCCGCCAAGAGAAATGCGGATAAATATAAGATCCAGCGTAACTTATACTTATGTATGGTGCAAAGTTGCACTGTCGATGATAACTGTGCTAACTTGATGTTAATGCTTGTTTTCATACAATATAATATAATTTGAAAAAATATGTTTGAGAAAATTTAATAAAAGAGAACAAAAATTGTGTGCTTTTAAAAAAATTATGTATATAAAGTTTGGAATATTTACTAGTATATTTAGTATGTATATTTTTTATTGAAATATTTATTTTCTGGCAAAATAATTGAATAAAAAGATTTTACATTTATTCTTTGAAAAATATTGTACACTAAAAAATTATAAAAATTATTTTGCATGTATGTATATATCATATCGTTATATACCTTTTAACATAGTTTCTTATTTTTTATAAAACTGTGTGTTTAAATCTGAGGTATGATATATATGCAAGATGAGATTTATAATTTATCGTTTATGGCATCTTTGTGGATACGAAAAGTTACTTGGAAAATTCAGTTCGATAGTAAAACAAATACGACTCTGGAAATTGGATTCTCTTTAAAGTTCCATCCGACACAACTATAAATTTCAAGTTTCCTGTGGACAACAAATAAGCTGTTGCTATTTCTTTCCCACCGTCTTTGCAACAGACGCTTTACCAAACTTTTCGATAGAAATTTCGTTACTATAGATCTACGTGAACTGTAAATGTAGCTCTTGATCGAAATATATGATTGTAACTTTCATATCCCTTTAAATCACGCAGTTTCTCTTCATATTCGATGCTAAGTGTCTCGTTTATCTTAATTCTCAAAGATTGAAATCGAATATAACAATCAAGTCTTTTTTATATATTATTATTTACTGTATATTCTTCAAACTATTGACAAATAATTTCTTTTTTATATTTTTATTTTTCGAAAATAATATAGAATCAGTATTGCGCAGAATATCTTATAAGATGATACTTATGTTCATTAGTCACTATTGATATAATACATTAATAATACATTAATCATGTTCATCGTTATTTTAAAATTGGAATCGGACATATGCGCATCGAACACATCTAAAGCATTCAGATGTATCGAGAGAAAAAAATAGTTACAATATTACTATAATTTAACTACATTTTATAGTAATATATATTATATTTATATTGTTTAAATCACGCAAATAATCAGTCCAATTGTGTTAATAACAGTCACTGCTTGAAAATCTAATTTCTTTTTTACATTTTTTTAGTTATTGTTATCACATAAATAGTAGGTGAATTAAAAAAAATAATTATATTCATTATATTGCAATTGCATTTACTAAAAATGTTTATTATATTTACCATTTATATTTTGATATTTTACTATATTAATATTTGAAATTATCATACTTTATAGTACAATTTTTTAATATTATTTGAGAGAACTATATATACATTACTAATGTTGTAGCAATAATAATTATAAAAATTGTGCTTCTAACCATAATTATTTTACAATTATAATCACAAATACCAAACACTTTTCTCTCAGTGTACTTGGATGTGCTAGATGTAGGACATAATCATTCTCTCGAATGTTGGCTTATGATCATTCGGATTTAGTTTATACGGCATTTCGCCAATGCAGCTAATCGTCATTAGCTGGCACATTTAACAACGTTCGCTTCGAACTGTCATGTCGGCAGCAACAGTGACAATGGTATCAGTGGTGGTGGCGGCAGCTTTTTCGAGCGTAAGGTTGTAATAATCGGATCGATACTCCGCTTTATTCGGACGGTAATACGAAATCGCTTCCACGATGCGACACCAGCGGTATCTCTGTACTCTTTGTAGCAAGACGCGCAATCTGGTCATGTAGTTGCACAGATGCTTGTCTATTGTTAAACAAAACGACAAGAGGCCGATGCTCTTTTCTTTTCAACATAGAAAATACATGTTTAGCCGTTCTACTTGCATATCATTGATTTTCAATCGACGAAAGCATCATCCGATAGGTCATTTGTAAACTTGCGTCCAGTACACGAGCTAGAGAAAACCGGCTTAAAAATATGTGACATTGTATTCTTTTTAGCTCTAGAAATGCTTATATGGTATTTTCAGCTTACGATAATCTATAAAGCCAGAAAGGAAAAAAGAATTATTTAATTAGGGTAATTAAAATAATTAGCTTTGATATAATATTTAATGATAGTAAAATGATAGTAAATGTAATATATAGATACATGAATCATACATTTAATGTCAAATCACGACGATATATATCATTGAACATCTTATAACGTAGACTGACTTTTAAAGTGTAACGACGTCAACGCACGGTGTGCAGTTAATTGCGGTACTGTGGAAGATTTTTCAAGATCGTATCACGTTGCGGCAGAGGAAATTTCTCTGTCACGAGAGTGCGAGACGCGTGCTGAGCATGCTAACGCACGTAATTAATAACCGCGTTAGCGATGAATTAGCCCACGCGAGAAGCGCGCCGCGAATATTACGTTTGCATTTTGCGATATATATTACTTATTTTAGAATAACTGTCATGGAAGAACAACTATAATTTTATATATATACATATATATACATATATATATATATATATATAATACATATGTATAAATATATAAATTATTATATTTATTACATTTATATATATATATATA
>Ga0157363_1005579_pt1 | contig 11750 bp, 2 predicted proteins | sample AttsexASBM1_FD_111477 | JGI IMG/M metagenome (GOLD analysis project Ga0157363, IMG submission 111477) | Fungus gardens microbial communities from leaf cutter ant in Ribeirão Preto, State of São Paulo, Brazil - Atta sexdens ASBM1 | ecosystem: Host-associated > Fungi > Mycelium > Unclassified ...
AGTGATATATTGAAAAACGGACTCTTTCAAATAAATCTGAAAGCAGAAGAAAATAATAAAATCTACCTGACAGAAAACACAATGAACACAGCCACCTATGATACAGAAAACTGGATTATATCGGAAATGATTATTTGAAGGATCTTCTAAAAATCAGCGAAATAAACCTTTCTCTGACGTAAAAAAAATGAACAAGGTTTGCAAAATTTGTATAGAGGCGAAACAGACAAGATTGAAATTCGATAATGTAAGAGTAAGAGAAAACCATTGTAATTGATACATACAGATCTGTGTGGACCCATCGATTCCATATCATGGAATGGAAATAAGTATTTCATGACTTTTCTCAATGACTACACGCATTATTCGATTGTATATCTTCTCAAATCAAAACAGGAAGCTACGGACAAAATAAAAGAGTATGTTTTGAGGATGGAAGCTGAACTTGAAGGTTTCCAAAATTAGATGTAACAACGAAAAAGAGTACGTGAATAACAGTTATTTCTTGGTGCAAAGAAAAAGAAATTGAAATGAATACAACAATATCCTACACACCTCAGCTGAATGAGAGCTGAACGCTTGAATAGAATCTTAATGGATAAGGTGAAAGCTTTACTGTTTGATACAAAAATGAACAAAAATATATGAAGCGCTATTTACAACAACTTATCTAATAAATAGATCCCCAACTCAGACTTTTGGAGGTTACTCAATATGAAATGTTGGAAGAAAAAAGACCTAAACTGAATAATGTTCAAGTGTTTGGCTCTACGATATACGCTAAAGTGCATGATGCTTTAAAAAAATTGGATAAAAGAAGCAAAGAATATAAATTTGTCGGATACGCACCTACAGATTGTGGGATGAAGAGAAGAAAAATATAATCATAGCAAGAGACGTAAAATTTAGACTCACTGAACCGATGGTAAAATAGGAAATAAAAAGAAATAAAAAAACAATAAATCTCTCTGATGAAGATATTGATGAAAAAGAAGGAGATTTAGAAGAATTTAGAGCAGAAGAAAATCTAGAAGAACTTAAAGAAGTAAATCAAAGAGATAATAGTGATGAAGAACAAGACCCTTATAGAAAACAAAACTGAAAAGGATGATAGCATTCTGCAGAAAATGAAAAAGAAAGTGAAGAAGATAATGAACATAACGACAAAAAGGCAATATAAGAAGATCAAAAAGAATTAGAAAAACTCCTGCGAAATTAAATGATTTTGTGTATCTTATCTGAAGAAGTTGTAATAGGCTTAAACAGAAGAAGGATAACAGTTTAGACAGAGAAAAATAGACAGAAGCCATAAATGAAGAAAAAAATTCGTTGAAAGAAAATGAGGTTTGGGAAGTGTTACAAGAGAAAGATGTGAAGATAAGCAAGCAAGAACCACTTCATTGTAAATGGATTTTTCGTGTGAAACAAGATGGGAAATACAAGACTTGTTGTGAGCAGAGAAATAAATTGAATTATTAAGAAACATATATATAATCCAGTAATAGGACAGAACGCACTTAGAAGTTTTTTCACTGTAGCAACAACGAAAGATTACAAAATATTGATCTTTGACAACATTTCTCTATAGAGATCTGGAAGATATAATTTATATGTATCCATCGAAAGGCTATAATTATAAGGCAAAATTTTGAGGCTTAAAAAGGCTTTGTATGGTCTCAAGCAAACTGTATTGAGATGAAACATAAAATTTACAAACTTTCTAAAGAAAAAAGGTTTTGAAGTAGTTAGCAATGAACAATGTTTGTTCAGAAGGACAGACACTGAAATGGTTCTTGGAATCTACGTTGATTGAAATCTACAATGATTTGTTAACAGGCACAGATATTCAAAATGAACATAATTATGAAACAACTTAGTGAAGAATTTAAAATAAAAATCGCAAAAGAAGTAAACAGTTTCATAGGATATGAATTGTCGAAATCAAAGGACACTGTAATATTAAAACAAGAGGATTATATAAAGAAAATGCTGGTACATAGTAATATGGACAATGCCAAACTTATAAAAATTCCTTTACTTCAGGGAGAGCGAATAAAGATTATACGACTAAAAAGAACAATTATCCTTATAGGAAAATGGTAAGCTGTTTGCTCTATGCCTCCTCAAAAACAAGAGCGAACATTTGCAGTGAATTTTATTAGTAGATCTGTGGAAAAACCAATGCAAGAAAATATAAATAACGTAAAACATATTTTAAAATATTTGAAGAGCAATATAAGCCAGGGAATAAAATTCCAGAAGAATCGAAACCTCAAATTATTACAAGCGTACTTAGATGCTGATTATGCTGGAGCTGTGGAAACCAGAAGAAGCATAACAGACTTTATAATAGTCTATGATGGAGGATAATCTTCGTTTGATTTCCAGAAAATAATCAATAATAACGCAATCGATCACTGAAGCTGAATATGTTGCGGAGTGCTGCAAGGAATTGGTTTATCTGAAGTCTATATGGAAGTTATTAGATGAGAAAATTGAGATAGAACTACATATGGAGTCAGAGCGCAATAATGTTGATAAAAAATGGCATAATAATAAGAGAAGCAAACATATTGATGTTAGATTCAGATATATTTTGATCTGGTTAAGGAAAAGGGAAAGTGTTAGAATATATAATTTAAAGAGTTTAATCTAGAGTTTTTAGAGATCTAGGGTTTTAATTTCATAATTGTTCAGAATTTAGTTATATCCGTGTCATTTTATTACTTTAAGAGCGCGTGCATGAACAGCAGAATGATGTTATCGCGATTTGCAACTGATTGATCATTTCTTTTTTCCGGCGAACATGATGAGCTCATCTTCACGATATTATTAAGTTACAATAATCTGCGAGATAATTTAATAATCAATGCTGTCCGCAAATCGTAGTTTCTAGGCACAAAATTCGACATATTCAACGCTATTACAAACTATACTGTTGTATGAAACTTGTATTGTTGTGAGTTGAAAATCTTTGTCAGATGTCAGAACAAGGAAATGGCGTCAATAGCGCCGTCTGATATTGCGCAACTACATTGATAGCTATGGCCAGCTATTGGTAAATTCCGGTTTCATATTTACATACCTGGTATATGTGATATTTTCGTTGACTGTAGAAAACAATTACAATGGTATTGTCAATTTATAGAATTAAATGTTTACTATTTCAATAATTGAATATATTTTAAAGTTTGAACAGTGTGAATTAATTAATAATTTATTTGATGACTAAGTCTGAAATATAATTATTGCCAACACAAACAAACAACCATAATAACCAACCAACTTCTATAGCTTTATTTAATAATTTAGATCTTTGTCTATTGGTTTAACATTTTTCATATTACTCTTATTATAAGGATCCCCTCATACATCGGTTTGTGAAACTAGTTGGTGAAAACCGGGTAATAAAGGTAAATTTTATCTTCACAACCGGCTTTTTATGCTCAAAACGTTGTTTTCTATATGAGGATCCGAGCTAACGAAACCATTATATTGTTTACTATTCCATCTTACATATTTTCTAATTGCTACGTCAGCAACCATACTACATAATAGCTTCTTTCCAATGTTATTAGTTTGAATATGTTTTTTTCTAATGCCGCTTGGCAAATACAGTTTTACAATTTCAGCATACCATCTATCCTGAGAGTAGACAGATATGGAAATACTGGGAAAGCATCGAAGATATGTATGTGCTTTTAATGATATGAAGGACATTGTTGATGCAAAAAATTGTTAATGAAAGCGGATAGGATGTAACTTTTTTCTTTTTCGATTTAAATTGAGAAAATATGGTAAAGCTTTAAGGATTGATTCCATTTTTTTCTGAAATAGAAGAATTTATGTTGAAATGTTTTATGTTGAAATTTGTATTTGATTTACAACTTCAATATACATCAAATAAATTAGCTTCCTTTATATTTGATGTATTCATACATACAGTCATGCTTAAAATTCTTAAAGTTCAATGTACATTATTACCAAATATTAGGTGATTAACTTAATTCCTATCGTTTTTTTCATCTCCAAAATTGATTTGTTTCGAAGGGAAGATGATTGAATACCTTAATGAAAGTAATTTCCTCCATTTTCTATTACTTTTTCCTATCTCTCTGGAAACAGGGCAATCCCACGATAATAGAATGCGGTGTTTTTCGAGACAATCCATCCATTTTCGGACTTCTTCGTAACTGGAGAAGTTGCGTCCAAGTTGCATCGATTGGAAAAAATGAAAATCCGACGATGCCAAGTCTGGAGTAGTACGTTGGATGTAGGAGGATTTTCTATTCAAATTCCAGAAGTGGCTGCTTCACGTTTTTCGCAACGTGTGGTTGAATGTTATCATGCAAAAAAAAATGACTTTACATCGATTGTTGACTATGGATGACTTTTTTTCATCAACTCATCACTCAATCGGTATAATTACTAGTGATCGGCTATCAGGAGCGGTTTCATTTGAATGTAAAGGCTCGTAATACAGTATACCTTTTTGGTTCCACCAAATGCAAGACAAGGGAAGTTCTTTGTCTTTCACGTCAAAATCACGTTTCAAAAGCTTTCAAATCAAACTCTATATATGTTTTTTCCAGGAGTTTTATCACTATACACTTCAGATAATAAACGATGTGTTTCAGTTGTGGTTTTCTTGAGATCGAAGTAATGAAGAAAGCACATGTCGAAAAAAAACTAACTAAAACTTGCGGTTGATTTTCAATTAATTGGAAAATCTCTTTGTGTCGAGAACTAAAATATAATCTGTGAGGATTAAATCATTTTCAGCAATATCTAAACTACAAGACATGCAATTTCACCGTTGAAACTCCAGCGTTGGATCTGATACCCTCTTATAGGCAATCAGGAATTAAGTTATTCATCTAATAGTATCATAAAGCTTTATTTTTTTTTTTTCATTATACTTTGAATTCTTTTACACATTTCATTACAATCTCTCAATATATAAAAATACTATATATATAAATACTATTCTATAAATACTATTATCAATTATCACTTTTTTAATATATTTTTATTTTTTTATTTTGTGTTGTTGCAAAAGTACATAACGAATATCATTATTTATATTATTATTCTTTTGCATTAAACATTACGCTTTTGATATTATCTTAGCAATGAAAATATTTACATGCATCAATTTTTTTTCTGTTACTAGCTTTACATTCTCATTCTACACCTGGTTCATACGAGATTTTATATCAGATTTACTTACACTTAATCGCCGAATTTGCCATTTTAAAGATGAAATTTCTTTATTTTTGACAATTATCTTCTTTCTTATATTGTAAAAGCAAATTAGATTCTGTAGAATTATAAGTAGCTAATCTTTTCAAACGCCTATTCGCCAAACAAATTTGTTTGTTTGAAATTCCACCTTCAATGACGTCGCCAGATCTAAACATATAAAAATCGTATCAACAAGAATTACAAAAATATATACTCTATTCTCATAATCAGCAGTGAAATAATAAAATGAATAAATATCTTTTTATAGCAATGTTTTTAATAATATACTCAGGCTCAATAGTTGAAGATTCAATTCTTTCTTCCCATACAAATATATCTGCTGCATATAAAAATATAACGAAATATAATCAGAATATAAAATCTCTTTTCACCATGTTATTGTTTCATTCAATAAATTATTACTTGATGTTGGAAGGTATATGATGAAGATATATGATGTCTTTTTTTAATACGTTTTTCCATCAACATTATAATGAAAGCAGTTTTCTTTAAAATATAATGAACGAATTGTAGCTCAAGCTCCCAAAATTACATTATTAATTCCTACATATGCTCCCATTTTTTTCTCTGATTTTCATCGGAAGAAAACCTGTAATATTTATTTCATTATTTGTTTTATATTTTCATATAATTATAAATGACTGTTTAAGCTTTTCATAAATCTGACTTAATCTCTTAATATTATGTACTTATAAAATGATCTAGTAATTATTTAAAATACAGATCCCCCCTAGAATCTTAATAAAAACGTACTCATTCAACGCGTTTTCACTCAAAACAAAAAAAATTTGGCAAAAAGAAAAAACGCGGTGAATCGGCTTCGTGAATTGAATTATTAAACATTAAAGACTTTAGAGGTCAACATATCTGTCATCCCGTTTCTACTTAGTTGCAAGCTGATAGCAAGTTTGTTGCGACAGCCAATCTGAAGCTTGCATTTTGAAATCAACACTTTATATTGGTCATAACAAACTTGCGATCAGTTTGCAACTAATGTAGAACCGGCTTAATGTATTATTTTATCCTTCTTTATTATTTGGTGCATAACAAGAATAAATGATGTATCATACGCTACATGTAGCATGATTATATGAACTAAATATCGATTTATCATTTGCAGCCTTGAAAAGTAGATGTATCCTAAGAAAAGTGACATTGCTATAGTTTACATCCACTTTGTCAGAGGACAATAGTGCTTCACAGCATTTTGCGGTTACAGCAAAATTTTGTAAGGCATTATAATATGAGTCACTGAACTATATGTACACTGGAATCGAGAAAAATTGATTATAATCAGCCTCTATTTTAGTTGAGACAATATTTGAGTGAATCAGAAGCGTTCGCACGCGTGCTGTTATCGATGTATCGATGTACTATCAATATACAGAAATCGAAAGTCTGTTTTTTGTGACTGAACTAGGATGTGTTCGGGGAGACACTATTCGCGCTATGGACGCAAACACTACCAATACTGTTCTTGGAGCTAATAACGCGATAGCGTTAGCAAGCTCCATGAACAAGTCTAGCGTAGCGTTGGTAGTAGCGTTTAAGCAGAGAGATATATTCGTCGAGATTAGGTTAATCTAGAAAATTCTGTTTTCAATCACCAACCAAACTTTTCCCTATAAAATTAAAATTTTTAAGGTTTTGTAAAATATTTGTAATGTAAATTTTTTATTTTCTCATAGTGAATAACAGAACGCAATCTCAATTGCAATCTCTATGATAACTTGCCAAAGTGAACAATGTAGAAACTAGATCAAAAAATTAATAGTTACACTAAATAAATTAATCAGATAAAAGGAAGAAGTTGCGCATTGTCGATTTCAGAAGAAAAAGCATATCTATATCTAATAAAAATCTTAAGCATCTGCAGCGGAATACCTTGCCGCGCTATACTGCAATAGTAACTTTTTTCCGTACATAGGAATTAAAAATTACAGTAACAAGATACCTCTGACTTTATAATGAAATCAAATACACAAATTGCACTTCGCAGAAACTTTGAAAAGTTAAAGATGATACACAAGAATTATTGTACGTTCACTCCAGCCTAATGGCAAGCTATCAGCAGAGATTAAAATTGAGATTGCATTCATTATGATAAAATTTGAAATTCACATTACGTTTACTCTACGAAATTCTACGAGAGAAAAGTTTGTGACACTCGAGAACAGAATCCCCTTAAACCCCCCCCTTTAATCTAACCTAACTTTAACAAATGTTAAACGCTAACAACCCTACACTAGAGTCGTTCACGGATCCGTAAAATGACGAATGTTAAATGCTAACGCTATTAATTCATTACCTCGAAAAAAATAGCGTTGATAACGCATAGTTATGACACTACCATTAGTGACGTCATGATCGTGTTTGTAGCGCTATCTATAGCTCCGCGAACAGTTTGTAGCGCTAAATAGCGTGAATAGCGTCTCCGAATGCATCCCTAGTGTACACTTTTGAAACTTAAAAGTGAAACTTAAAGTGAGATAGGTTGCTACATATAATAAAGGTAGGTATTGGAGGAAACTCAGATTCGTAAACAATGTTCGTTTATTTATGAATTCAAAATATCTTATCGCGACAATGTAACTCGACTTGACTGGTGTATCTGGACAGTTAAAGAACGAAAAACAGAAGATATTTAGATGCAAAATTCAGTATGGTGAGTGAGAGAGCGCCATCTTGTCAGGGAGTGTGTGAGTATAAGACATGATTGAAGTATAACTGAAAGAGTGTGAGAAATGTGCGTGTGTGTGTGGTGTGTGTGTGTGTGTGTGGTGTGTGTGTGTGGTGTGTGTGTGTGGTGTGTGTGTGGTGTGTGTGTGGTGTGTGTGTGGTGTGTGTGTGGTGTGTGGTGTGTGTGTGGTGTGTGGTATGTGTAAAAGTGTGAACATGTCTCCAGTTTGACATTTGTTTAAAACGAGAAAGAGAGTTCTAGAACCAGTCTAGGATTACACTACATTTTCATTAAAAAAGAGGGGATAAACGTTGGTAGCAATGAAAATCTGTAGGCATTGCAATTTAATTTTTTATGAATTGGTAACATCGTTTAAGTAGTAAATCTGTCAATTTAGAGATTCTTTCGGGTAACCTTTTTGACATATATGCTTACGCGTATGTAATAAATATGTAATAATATTCTTGAGGCTTCCAGTAGTGCTTTCTATATAAAGATTGCGTTCTATATAAAGATGTGTTTCGCGGATTTCCTCCATGTCCAGATCCGTTCTTGGAATGCCAATGTTTCGTTTGTGTGGGGGGAAGGGGGGAGGTGGGGAAAATTGGTCAATTTCAATTTCCTCCACTTTCCCTCCCACAATTCTCTTCTTTCCTTCCACCAACAAGTAGCATAATATAAAAGGAACGGCCTGGAAGAACAGTTCAGTATCAAGCTGCTCCTCGCCCTGATGAAGTGGATTGCAAGGTTCACGAAAACGTTGGTGTTCCAAGAATGGATCTGAATACGGAGGAAACCCGTGAAACGCATAATCTTTAAATATGTAATAAATATCTTTTAAACATAAACGTTAAATATATTATGACATAAAATTAGAATTAAATGAAATAAAAATCACACAAATAACTGAAAATATGAAATGCATAGAGACTAACAAAATGAATAAAAAATAAATATTAAAAAGTATTAAAATATTCATTGGTTTATTTCTTTTTTTCCATAGAGTTGGGACAGTTTACACAAAATAAGCAATAAATCCAAATTTTCCGCGTTTATTTCATTAGAATGCAAGAACCAACCAACTACAATTGAGTATTCTGTTACAGTCGAACGACAGGGGAATGTTTAACTGTAATTGGATGGTTCTTACATTCTGACTCGGTTCGAACCTTCGGTAGAAACTAGGCCTATGTTCACCGTGTGTAAGGAGCTTCGCACAATAAAGGGAACAGGAAATAGAGAATAAGAATTTCAATCTATCAGAAACTATGTATTCCACAATACATGATTTCTGGGTTGAAATTCTTATTTTCTTATTTTCTGATCTCTGTTTCCTGTTCCTTTTATTGTGCGGAGCCCCTTACACACGGTAAAACCTAGTTTCCACCGAAGATTCGAATTGAGTTGTATTGTGCGGAGGCCCTAAGATACTTGCTGAAACGCAGTTTAGTTTCATAATGTAACACCAGAATACATTGTAATCTTTTTCATTCTTAGGGAGAATTTATATTGGTCGTAACCATATGCCGTATGATGTAATCTGTAAGAATTGACTAATCATAGTCTATTCCTCTCTCATTCGACGATAAGAAGGGAATACTCGAAGGTGATTAGTTAATTTTTTTAGATTACGACATATGATATAAACGCTCCCTTATTCTTATAATTATATTTAGCGCATCAATAATAGATTTATGATTTTTATTTAGATTTAGAAGGACGATATTCATAACTTGTTTTTATTTCAAGATTACCTTAAATAATGTCGAATATTGATTCGTGACTTCTTAAGATTGTACTTAAGACGGTCTTGAATATAAAATCTGACTATAAACGGCTTAAGTTATAATTTTTTTCAGAATTGGTGATTTTTGAAAGTTTTATTACAAAATAAGTACGACCAAATAACTTTATTACAAAATAAATACTACCAAATAATTTTTTAAAAAGTTGGTAACATTGACATATTTTGACATGGTGTTGCTTACATAATTTCGTGATGTTGCTTATCGCAGCGACAAATGATCATGTGACTGAATTCTCCCTCAATTTATCCATTGTTTTGTCAGCAGCGATACTATTGAAAAATTGAAAAGTTAATCCAACTTTTAGCGTCAACGCTCTTATGCAAAGATAAATATAGAGCAGGATGTAAATGTAATAATAGTAGTTACTTAAGTTATATTCCAAAACATCCTTTTCGAGGAAAATTTTACTCAAAATATATACAGGGTCTCTTAAGATGGGATCGGAGTTGAGGGCGGAGAATGGAACAAAAGGAACAAAAAATTCTTATACTATTTTGATACTCGCTGTTTTCGAATTAGCAAAGGAAAGCCAATATGCAGTTAAGTCACGCCGCGCAAATTCATAGGACGGCCCACACTCGAGCGGCGGCAGCGGAGAGGGAAGTAGCGCTTACAACACGTTGCCTAACACAGCCTGGCATGGCGAACCTATGTATTTCGCCGCATTATTCGCGCCATTATTCAAAAATATTATTTTAGCTAAAGTTTTTCTTATCATTATAAATCACGTTATTTAGCACGATTAAACAGCCCGTTTTAACACAATTACAGATATGTTAAACGATGTAATTAATTAGAGCATTACGCAAAGCGTATCGCGATACCTTTCCGCTTCTTTTATTATACGATGTTTCTATTTAATTACGCTTCGAGACACACTTCGTCAGAGCTATCGAGTCGTTTTATGCTATATTTAGTCGAAGTTTTATTTTTTGTCAGTTAAAAAACGCTTCAAAGCATTTGCAACATCGCGTTGACCGTACCTCGTATGCCGTAATCTGTAAAAATTGACCTTCGAGTACTCCCTTCTTATTGCCAAATGAGAGGGGAATATTTGATTGTGATTAGTCAATTCTTACAGATTACGACATACGGCCAATATAAAGCCTTTTCTACAATAAAGTTGTAAACAGTAAGCCGTAAGAAATTAACCAATCCTAATCGATTATTCTTCTCATACTTAATTGTGATTGGTCAATTTCTTATGGTTTACGACCTGTGACTTTATTGTACAAGCATTACACTCATAACGCTCATGAAATTATTTCATTCATGTCGTTTAACATTTGATAATTAAATGGAATGCAGTCCATATAATCTTTCCATCATGGAGTGTAGAGAATAGGAGGCCGAACTTACATGGACGGGCCGTCAAAAAGCGTGATCAAAAATAGTCATCTGAATTAGGTCGATCGACACCTATACCCGCATTCATAGTCTTTTCTTGAGGAATGAGGATTCCTTGTTCCTCATTTCACATTTCATAAACTTTCCTTGACCAAATAAGAAGCCTTATTAGCTTCCTTTTTTCAAGGGAGGTTACGAGTTTCTTTGAGGAGGAAGTGCAGTTTTCATAACAAAGTAAACCTCCAAATTTATTTTGTCTTTTTATTTTCGATAGCTTTTTTTGGAAATAAACTCTGCCAAAAACATTTTTTCCTTCATATAATAAGTATTATGGCGAATTCGACTGGAAGCACTGATGCATATTAAAGCTGTTGTACAATAATTTAATTTAGTATAAAAATAAAATGCAAATATCTCGAATTATGAAATACATATTTTACCTATTAGGTGTACAACTTTGCTTCCGCCGTTTTCCTATAGATGGCTTTAGTGGTAAGTGTGGTCGAAATAAATAGATCATAGACGTTATACAATAAACTTGGGCATCTGTCAACATAACCCCATAGAAACATTAGTCGATTTGTGTCTGCATCATAAAGTTATTTTCGATTGAAAATGTCAGTTTACGAGCCAAATTCTCGTCATTTGCG
>Ga0157363_1005580_pt1 | contig 11750 bp, 8 predicted proteins | sample AttsexASBM1_FD_111477 | JGI IMG/M metagenome (GOLD analysis project Ga0157363, IMG submission 111477) | Fungus gardens microbial communities from leaf cutter ant in Ribeirão Preto, State of São Paulo, Brazil - Atta sexdens ASBM1 | ecosystem: Host-associated > Fungi > Mycelium > Unclassified ...
AGACAATATAGATTTGAGGTAAATTTGCTTTATATGTGTGTATGTGTATATGCATATGTGTGTATATGCCTGTGTGTGTATATGTATATGTGTGTGTATATATATATATATATATATATATATATATATATATATAAACCTGAATATATTTTACATTGATGTACAGTTATAAATAGACAATAAAGATTTTACTTATAAATAAATTATGCTATTTATCATTACAGCTTGTCTATAATCTGCTATCATTGAGATATAATTCACGCATCAGAGTGAAAACATATACCGACGAGTTGACACCAGTTGATTCTCTCTACAGTGTATTTCAAGCTGCTGATTGGTATGAGCGAGAGATATGGGATATGTTTGGTGTATTCTTCTCGAATCATCCCGATCTTCGTAGGATTCTTACAGACTATGGCTTCGAAGGACATCCACTGAGGAAAGATTTTCCACTCAGTGGATATGTTGAGGTAATTATTCAATATTTGTATATCATTTGTATATCATTGTTTTTAATGTTTCATAATTGTTTACAATTTCATAATTGTTTACATTTTTAAAGAATCTAACAGTAATTTTTGTCCTAAATTTTAATTATCAAATTTTATTAAAAGATCAATGATTTATATTTCAGGTTCGCTACGACGACGAACATAAAAGAATAGTGATTGAACCATTAGAATTGGCGCAAGAATTCCGTAAATTTGAATTAGCCGCCCCATGGGAACAGTTTCCTAACTTCCGGAATACTCCAGCAATTGCTGAACCTATCTCAAATAAAGAAAAATAAGTGCTTTCATTTCGATCATAGTCACTTAGATCATAATTCGAACAAGCAAGTATAAATATATCGATAAAGTGTAAAATAAATGATAATGTTCTCTCTTTTTTCTTGTGAACCATTTCTAAGTGCCTAATTCGGGCATTTGTTTTGGAAATATAGAGAATAATGTTATAATTGTATTTATTTCAAAACACGATCTAGATTGCAACATTTAAGTTATTTTCTCAAAAATTTATAATCTTATGCTATTTTATATCAATTAATTTCGACTTCACTTTTTTATTTATAAAATATAAATAAAATTATAATTAAAATTATAAAAATATAACAAATATACACAAATTATAGTATGCGTGAATAAAAGACTAGAATTTAAATAATTTTTTTTAATAATTTGAATACGTAACAAATTAATAGGAAAAATGCCAATGAACTCTGTTCTGAAACATTAGTTTTATTCTGTGTATTTGTATAGAGTTATATAAACATAATATATTTTTTATATATTACACATTTTTACAAACTACTTATGATCTACTCATAAGGCATTGTTTCCGGCGGATTTTTGAAGGGCCTGGAACGCGAGTCAAATTTCTTTCGAGTGTCGTAAGACAGAAAGACGAAAATCGAATTTCGCCGGACATATTCTGCTTACACGACCATACAAGTAGTTGTACTTCTTGCGGATCCTCTCGATTTTCTTATTCTTAATTTAGAAAAAAAAGGGCAGCCTCTATTCGAAAGTGATTCTCTTCTTTAATGACTAAGGCCCCTATTCTGTAATTTTGAATGATAATAACAAAAATTGTTGTATTGTTGTGCAAGTTTTGTACAATGGTAAAAAAAAGCTGCGCAATGACAATATAACAACATCGTTACTATCGTTAAAAAGTCACAGAATAGGGAGATGATGATTCCTTGTAAGTAGAACCCACTTTCGATCACTCTAGCATTAAAATAGCGTTTATATACGAGTTTTTAAGAGACTATGTCTACAGTGTGTGACGGTTTACTTTATTATAGGCCTATCATAAACATTGGTATACGCGCTAAATTATCTCATCGCATTTTCATTCCGAAATTAGCAGCAGTTTCTCACGACTGCTGTTTCTCTTACTAAGTACTCGAATAAAACTAGATTATAATTTTCGTGCCGGTGGAAAAATTTTACTTTCAGAGAGAGGACAATTATTTTTTTCGGATGTAAGGCAAGAAATTTTTTTTCAAGAAAGGACGCGTTCATGTTTCTCAAAAATTCTTATCTCAAAATATCTATATAAATAATCCGCTTTATAAAGATGAACTACGATGTGTAAGATTGCATTGTGCGATATCCCATCGCCGATATAATAGACAATGGCGTATGTTTGGCGTAAATGTGATTAAATTAGAATCTAAATTACTAGCAGAGTGAAGTCAATTCCGTTGGATGTAGCTTTTATATCTTAAAATAAATCGATATTTCGTCTCGTGTGATTTTCAAAAATCAAAAAATAATGTAATAGATATTTTTAATTTTTTTCATTCTTGAATATATAAAAGAAGCTTATTTCAAATTTTTTTACATTCCTATTAAGTATTATTCATTTTAAGTACTTTTTGCATTTCGTAAACACTAATTTTAAATGCACTTTGTTAATCTTTGTCCTCTGCTCTCAATTTTGAAAATTTTTCGTTTTAATATCAAAATAAAATTGAATTTTAATAAAATCATCTTTACCTACTTTGAAAAGATGAACGATAAATTTATTATTAAACAGAATATTATCGAATATTATTATTAAATAAATTTATGCTTAATTTTCTTCAGATTATAAATCTGCACATCCAATATTCCATTTCACATCATAAGAAAAACGTTCTAAATAAGAATTACTTCACTCTGTACACACAATAATCAAAATTGCAAATGAATATAACAGTATTTACAATAAATTATTTTCCTCGTTTAACTAAATATAATGACAGTATAGAACAAAACGTTTTTCGTTTCGTTTTCCGAAATAAACGTTTTATACGAATTGATTACTTATGTACAAACATCAACTAATTTCTCAAGATAATAGACAAAAAAGTGCTTGATATATAATAAGAATTTTTTCCCACATTTACCTTGGCGATAAATGATAATTATTGTAACAATAATTATTCAACAATTAATTATCGTAGACAGTTCCGTGTGTAAAGTCGTCGGACTAAGCGAAACTTCAACACTTCTTTTTGTTATAACTCGATCCGAAAACTTCGTCAATGTAACTTCAATACATGACATTCGTGCTAACATCACAGTTTAATATTATATTATATTATAATATTCGATCACTCTCACTCTCTCTCTTTTTTACACACTTAAATATACGCTACTTACACGGCTTTTAAATGACCGCGCAATTAAGCTCGTGCGTGTCCTCGCAAAATGTCGAGTCGTACGCAATTCGACAGTTTAACTTCTTTTTTATAATTTTATATTTTATATTTAATTTTATATTCTAAAATTCGTAAACTTGGGTGATGATTTTCTCGCTTGCGTACATATATTTATGATTATTCCAAAACTTAAATTCGAATATATAAAACGAAAAGACTATGATTTTCAGATACTAATGACGAAGATAAACGTCTATACTTTATATTGTTTATTTGGTCTATTATATTTTGTCTATCCTGACGGGCTTTTCTAACGCTGCCTGTCTCTTCCTGATGAACGGCACCATGATCCAAAGAGATGAGCCGAACACTAGAATGATGCCTAGTATACTGAAGATTGGTCCATAGCTGCCGATCTGCTCGAACACTATACCGCAAATTGGCGGTCCCACCAACTGAATGACACCGTTGACGAACAACGAGATGCCATAGGACGAGGTGAGTTTCTCCGTGCCCAGCATATCAGCCATGATTACAGCGGTGATGCCGACGTAGATGCCGGACGCGAGACCAAAAAAGGCGCAATAAACAGACAGCATGGTATATGTGTTGGAAGTGGGCATGATGGCCAAAGAAATCCCGGAGGCGAGCAGACCACCGACGAAGTACCAATGCTTGGGCATGATCTTGATGTCAGAGAGAGCAGAGCCGCCGATACGACCTACCAAATCGAGCATGGAAACGATCGACAGTAACAACGATGCGTCCCAATTGTCGAAACCTAGAGAAATAGCATAAGCTGGCAACAAAATAACGAAATTAGTATAGCTGATGGCGTTAGTGGAATTGGAGATGAGGATGACGAGATAGATGGGATCTTTGAGCAAGCTGAAATCGAAGAATTTGTTCTGTTGATCCTTTTCGTCGTGCTCGCGTCGCTTCTGCTCCCTTATCGTCGACTTCCTGGTAAATGTGCTGGAGATAGCGTTCAACGTCAACGTAGACGCACGTTCTGGGTGCAGAACCGACAGTGTGCTACCGTGATATGGCGTACTGACGTAATTGAAAGACGACGTGCTAGGTGAGTGCAGCGGTGACCTCGTCGTCCTGATATATTTGGCGGATTCGACCATGGCACCGCCGCGCTCTGGCACGGCGTGTAACGTCGGAGTGCTGTGCATCTGTCCACTGATCTCGCGTCCGGTGGGCATACTGATCTTTCGCGTGCGACCTTGCACTGGTGTGTTCTTATAATACTCCAAGGCAACGCTCGATGCGCTCTTCGGCACGATTGGCGCGGCCTTTTCATTCATCGAATTGCTCAATGATGCCAGCTGACTGTTGCCCTTCTCTGTCGCTTGCTCAGGACTGCTAGTGACAGTCACTGACATAGTCTCTCCATTATCATGCACCTCGCTGTCGTCTGGAGGCCGAGCTGGCACTAAGTGCCATTCTACTGGGTGGTACAGGAGCGCGCTCGCCCAGACATTTAGTGTGACAGCACCCATTATTAATACTGCACCTCTGTAAATAGACACACACAGACCTTAATCAACTTATTGTTATTATCGTTGAAAAGAGATTGACAGTTAACAGTAGAGCCAAATAGAATGATTGCAATTACTAACTACTAATATATATGTATTAGAGGATTGCCTTGAAAGTCGCTATTTTTTTGTTTTTTTCATCAGCATTTATTTCAATAACAGAATGTGTAATATTTCAATCAAAGTATTTGTTCTCGGAAGCCATGACTTTTTCCCACTTTTCTGGTAGAAGTTGAATTCCCCGAAAGAACAATTTTTGATTTTTGGAACAGACGGTAATCCAGTGCTAAATCCAGAGAATACGCTGAGTGCAGGAGAATCTCCCATTCGAGCTCCATCAATGTTTGTTTATGGCTACAGCAATATGGGGCGTATGAAGAAGAATTACATTCGGCGATTTGATGCAATTGATGATCGTTTTTGTATCAAATTATCATTCAAACACTCTAATTGTTGTCGATAACCAGAGTTGACTATAGAAAAATGAATTCAAAAATTCTCTGACTTTTTCAGGTTTTCCAGATGAAAATGGAAAATTTTCAACATTTAGACTCAAAGATTGTAGGAAAGCTAATCTATATTATTAAAAACAACGCAAAAAAAAGCTTAGTAGCATAGTAAAATTTTGGATGCAAATTCAAGTCAGCAAAAAATATTAGTTTTTGGAAAAAAGAATGCAGTTATGACGAAAAAGAGAGATCAAATAAAAATACTGAATAAAATATAAATTTTAATTATTTTGTTAAAATCATTTAAAGTGCACAAATTTTGAATGTATTTTAATTTTGAATGTATTTGACTATAAACGTCAAATATATTCAAAAAATTATAACAATTATTTGGAATAGTTTGGAGCAGTTTAAGGAAATTGTGAGCAAATTTCGAAATTCCAGACTTATATTTTTTTCCGACTTTCCGATTTTCCATGACCAATTTTAATTTCCCTGTCTTTTCCCGATTTTCCAAGTCTGTGGCAATTTTGATAACATTCAGCGATGATTGTTACATTCGGTTTCATAATACACAACACCCTCCATATCTCACCAAATACATTACTGAACATTACTTTGTGGGTTTTATTTTAAAATCGATGTTGTTTGGTTAGCCATGATCAACCTAAGAATGATTTTTTGCATTTTAGATTGTCAAAATAGATCCACTTTTCATCATCTGTTACGATACGTCACAAGAAACTTCTTTTTATGCTTTGCAAGCAAAGAAATTGAAATGTTTAAATGGCAATGGCATTTTCAACAATTGTGATAGACATTTCCCTTCTTTTTGAATTCTTCCCATAGCTCGTAAACGTCGTGAAATAATTTATTTATCGACTTTGAGCTGTTGAGCCAATTCTTGTGTTTGAGCAGAATTTTCTTCCAATAGAGCTTGCAGTTGTTCATTTTCGAATTTTTTCGATTGACCTGGCCATTGTTTGTCGTGAATATCAATCACTTTTGAATCGTCGAAACTAAGAGTGCACTGGATATCCGAAAAGTATCCAGTATTCGATATTATCCGGCATTTTTTTTACTATTCGACCGGTCATTAATTGGATCATTAATATCCGGGAATATCCGGTTAAAATTTTACATCATTAAATTACATCATTGTTGATTTTTTGTTATATAAAAGTTCTATAAATAAGTATGCATATTCATAATGCTATAATATCTTATATATTATTGCAAAATTATAATTTTTTTCTTTATTGATACAATTCTTTTCGCTTCCTTTTTTTCTTTTTTTATTCCGCCTTTTTTTTTAAACGTTATCCCGGAATTCGATCAAATATCCAGAAAATATCGGATATCCGATTCGAAAAATTGCTTTTCCGGATATCCGACATACGATATTCGATATTACGATCCGGCGCATCCCTAGTCGAAAGTCGAAACCAATCTCTACATACTGTTTCCGATGGAACAAATTCACCAAATTTCCGCAAGCAATCGATGAATTTCAGATGCACTTTTTTTCAAATCAAAGTAACGTAGAAGTACATATCGGAAAAACAATTTATCGTTTTCCATTTTAATCGATTACAGAACAGCATATGTATAAACAAATGGCATTTGTTTACTATTTTAATGGGAAATGTTCACACTTTTCAAAATGACATAAGTAATAGATGTCTCTGATCACAGCATACGCAGCTAGAGCCATCTAGACGTGAACAGCGGCTTTCAATGCAACCCTCCTAATGCGTGCATAGTAACCGATCGAAAAATTATAAATATAAGGTTGTTTTTACAGTAATTTTATTTGTTACATAGCGTCAGTGTTATCAGTTTTCGATAAATATGAGATTAACTTATATTTATCCTGTATATTTATCCTCTTCCCTCTCTTGTTATTCTTTATTATTATATATAAGAAGCCATTGTTACAATTTAATCTGATGAGCGCTTAGATAAATCAAATTTGAAATTAATTAATAATTTAATTATAACATTTTGATATGAAAGCTGTCTTTTAAATTCATATTTTTTTTATTTTGATGTGATATTTTCAATTTTGAATGATAAATTTATTAAAAAAGAAAATATTTAGAAAATATTAATTTCATTCAGGTAATAAAAATGTTTTAATTATTTGTCAAACAGTCAATAAACATCGACTTACCTGTAACCATATTCTCGTAAAAGAAAACCCAGAACGGGCGGAAGAAATATTGAACCTAACGCACTGCCAGATATGCAGAGCCCGTTGGCGAGTCCTCGAAACCGTACAAAATAAGATGTCACAATATATACAGTTGGAGGAAATGCTAATCCAGCACCCGTACCTACGAATACACCATAACTGGAAACAGAGGAAATCACATAAGAAATATTTCTGTGTATTGTAATATTGTATTATAATATAATCGGAAGCGTTACGAAGCACTAAGCAGGTATCGCTCCAGTAAAGCGCAAAATTTGGAAGGACGCAAAACTTTAATAAGCAGCACTACTCTTGTAAATATAAAGCTCTACCTTACTTGATATTTTAAATGAATTAGTTGAAAGTGGTTTTCTGGAAATCTTTTCAAATTTAGCAATAACGTTATGCATCTTATTAACTGTGCCAATATCTGTGCAATATCTGTCTTGTAGAGGCACCTTTTTCAAAATTAAAAATAATAAAGCATTTTCTGAGAAATACAATGAGAAATACAATGAGAAAAAAATCACAGACATAGTCATGCGATTTAGCTATGATATCAATTAAAAAAGAATTAGCGAACAGTCTTGATTACGTAACAATTGAAGACGTAAGAATATTTTCAAAAGCTAAAGCGAGAAAATGTGATAATATATGTTTTATGTATTAAGTGTCAAATATATTATTACAAAAAAAGAAAATATGCAATTTATTGTATTTGTATTCTTGTATTATACAAATTGATGGAAAGTCCTTTTTTTTAAGTTATTTTTTTGTTAATTCGTTGCCGTTGGTGAGAGATTGGTGCTTCAGAGAGCAATCCTTGTGATGGAGCGTAAAAGTAAATTCCAGCATAGGACACCAAAGACATACAATCGAAACGCCTCCGATAATAAATATATAACAATAATGTTACGCAACGAATAATATTTCGAACTCAAAAAACCATACAGCTTCAATAAAGTCAAAAAAAAATAAATTGAATTTTGCACTTCTTTGTATTCTCTTCATACATGAATTTGAATACTTTCCTTTTTTTATGTCGTCGCTCATCTTTATTAATACCGAATAGATTCATTTGAATATTTGCAATTTGCCTTTGTAATTTTATAATTTTTCTTTCTGTAATTTTATTGGTAAAATTTTTACAGTAATTTTACCTTATTAAGATAAAACTAAATACAACGAGAAAATTATTTTAATAAAATGTTTTTACTGAAATCTAGAATTTCTATTTTTTTAAACAAAGATATGTGTTTGTGTTTGTGTGATACAGATTACTTTTTTATGAAGATATTCGTTGCACAAGATAATGATGACCAACTAATTTATCTCTATTTTATATGAAAAGTAAAATTATATTACCTAACGCATAGAAAGGCCACAGAGTTCGCAAAATAACTCAGCATCATCCCCGCCGCGGCGAACGTCCCTCCTATTAAAGTTACCGTACGATAGGAATACTTGACCGAAAGTACACTAGAGAGTGGGCCTGGAAACAATAAAATGTCATTGAAAATATAATAAATACAAGACAACAGCGATGTTTACTTAGAAATTGTTTATACAGATATATTTATATTAAATTCTGATAGATGATGGAATTTTATCGCGATTATCAGTTTCGTTCTTGTAAAAAGGCATTGTGCAGTCGGTTTGATCCAGATTCTCACACATCAAACACACAATACGCGTAAAGATAAAACAAAGTAATCCCTAACTATATATTTGAGAGAATTCATCAACGTGATCCATAATCTACCCGAGGAAAAACGCGTAAATGCAGACAATATCATGCAGACAATACATAAAACATAAGACAATAGATAAATTAAGTACGCAAATATTTCCCGGAATTTACTATTTAGCATTATCTTTTTCCTTTGCAAGAATGTAATGTACATTGCTCGCAGCGTGCATCATGACGTAATGTGAAAGTTAATATAATGATTGCCAATAACTCTAGACTTCTCTCTCCTTTCATTATAAAAGTATCATGAAACTGTAATCAAATAACGTAAACACGGCTTTGATGTTTTAACGTTTCAATAAGACGTTTCAATAAGACGATAAGCAAAGATAAGACACACCTAAATATTTAATCGCGAATTACGTGAATGCGAAACTGGGACAAATTTCGAAAAAACGGAACCCTCGACCTGAGAGAGAGATTTCTAAAAAAAAACGTAGACCCGCGACCTCGAAATACTCAACGGCGCGCAGCGTTTCTTACCCAGCGAACTGTATAGGAAGTAACAAAGCGACGGTATCCATGCAGCTGCCGCTGGTGACGCATCAAATATGTCAAGGAATTCGACGAACAATACCCCGAAAGACTTGATAGTGCCGGGGATGAGAAGGTTGACCATGACGGCAGCCAGGAGTATCAGCCATCCCCAGCCTCCGTCCGGTGGGACTAACTCCTCTTTTTTTTTCTCATTTTTCTCTGTAATTGAGACAGAGATCTTTCAGAATCTCATTATCAATTCCTTTAAAAATCTTTACATCGCTTATATATAATAATACAAATCATTGTTATCCTCCGCGATCATTTTTCCGCCAATTTAATTTTAAATATTCTTTTTTTTTCCTCTTTTTTTCGTAAAGAAGTTGAGAGTCAAGAAGTCAAGAATTTTTCTTGTTAAAAAAAATCGATACTCCAAAGTTCAAGTTTCGATTGCCAATAGTTTATAATTTCTGATTTCTGCGGACTTTGTACTTTTTTAACGTCATATCGAATTAAGTAAATGTAAAAAGTAAAATAAATAATTCTTTAAAAGAAATAAATAAAAAAAAGTCAATATGGTCGAGATTAGATTTGCCTAATAATAAAGAGTTTTTCTCGGAATTTTTGCAATACAGTGAACGCTAAAGTCACGTTATCTTCTTCTTAACAACAAATTGAGAAAAGGATAACGTAATTTTAGCGTCCTTCGTATTTGGATCCACGTTATTACAAAAACTCTCTATTAATTATATGTAAATTCTAAATACAAATTCTAAATACTTTCAATTATACAAACTGCGTGCTGCTTATTGTCAAACGTGAAAAATAATCACAAATTGAAGCTAGAATAATATTATGAATTAAATTGATTGATTTTTTAAATGAATTATTTTTTTTTAGAAAGATTTCGCATTTGCTTCATGAAATATGTTTATCAAATATCGTTTTATTTGAGAAATAATACGAAGTAAGATCATTATTTTTATGGTTCTTTAAAGCCTTACATCTTTGAAATAATGAAAAAAATCGGAAATTTTTTTCGCTTAAATGATAGTTTATATGTGTGAAAATAGTCCTAGATGAAATGAAAAATTCAAAGTTACAAGTTGATTCTTTGAAGTTTTGTCCTTATATAAAAAAACAAGTTTTTCTCAAAAGAACATTTTTCAGTCAAAATACATCATAACTTTTACAATTTTGCTTCGATTTACTTAAAATTTGCAAAGAATTTTATTAATTATCTTTGTTAATTATCTAAAAAAATACGTAGCGATTTTTCACGATTAAAAACTATATTGTAATATTAACATTTTGTGTAAAATTTTTTGATTAAAAATAATACTTTTTCCAAATGTTCATAAAGAAGCATATTTCTGAAAACCTCTGTATATTTCTTTAGTAAATATCATGTAAAAAATAAAAATTCTTGGCCAAACCGTTGATCATCTTGTACACTGATTATGCGCTCGTTAAAAACCATTGCAATCTATTTAAATTGAATGCAGTGCCATCAAAAAAATATTTTTGTATACTTCAACATATATATATAATGAATATCTCCTTATAAATTTTTAATTTACTTTATCTTCTTTGCAGAAAAAATTCTCCCCAAAAATAGCCTTTGTTTAAAGGGTACACTATTAAATTTATAATATCAAATTTAATCTAATGTGAGTCATCATTACAATTATTAATTAAATATATCGTTATTTTATATTAAAAATAATTAAATTTGGTATAGATTTAACAGTGTACAAAGTGTAAGGTCTTAAAAAGAAACCAATGAAAAAAAAAAATTGGAATTTCTTTTACTTCCGACAGTGTATCACGCGAATAATCGCTCAATATGTACTCAGTAAACAAAATATAGAATTAGCATGATTAGTTTATACGTTATTAATCTTGTATAATCGGTTCGCGAGAAGAATGAACAAACGGCAGCAATTAGACCGTCAAACAACAAGTAGATAATAATAAACGTTCCCCCGGCATATATTCTGCGACAAGAACGCATCCCGGCAATAACGAGATGAAAATTGGTATGCTAATGAATGCTAACTTTCTCATATTTATTATTATTGATTTTACGAGCGAAGCCGGCTAAACTTATCTAATATAAAAGAAAGAGACATTTGCACGAGCGTCAACATCGCAAACACAGTAAATCATACCGAGTGTGATA
>Ga0157363_1005581_pt1 | contig 11749 bp, 5 predicted proteins | sample AttsexASBM1_FD_111477 | JGI IMG/M metagenome (GOLD analysis project Ga0157363, IMG submission 111477) | Fungus gardens microbial communities from leaf cutter ant in Ribeirão Preto, State of São Paulo, Brazil - Atta sexdens ASBM1 | ecosystem: Host-associated > Fungi > Mycelium > Unclassified ...
GAAGCCTGGCGAAACAGTTAATCGCCAAACGCTATCAACAACAATTGATCGATTTGAACCGTTCGCTGCTTAAAAAACGACCAGAATACCAAAAGAGGCAACACAAGGTCATTTTTCTCCATGACAAAGCTCCATCACATACGGCAAAACCAGTTTGGGACACGAAAGCATTCAGCTGGGAAGTTCTACCTCATGCGGCTTACTTACCAGACTTGGCTCCTTCCGATTACCACTTGTTTGCATCGATGGGTCACGCACTCTGCTGAACAGAGCTTTGGTTCATATGAAGATGAAAAAATGAGTCGATGAATGGTTCGCGGCAAAAGGGGAAGATTTTTACTGGCGTGATACAAATTGCTCGAAAGATGGGAAAAATGTGTAACTAGCAATGGAGCATACTTTGAATAAATCTCTTTTTATCATTTTTCCGAATTTAACGTGTTTTTTTTGGGAAAAAAATCGTCATTTCATACTTGTACACCTGATATGTTGTCAAGGCCACGACCTTGAGTAACCTCTATCAGTTTTAGCCTTTATTCGTCATTAAAAAGTTATCAATAAAAGAAGTTTGAAAAATGATGTTTTTCTTCTATCATATAAAACAGAAATTTTCTGCTTTAAAGTATATTTTACAATTATTGACGCAAAGCGACTCTCGCCCAATCTCTCCCCCAACAAAGGGGCGCACTACTTCTACGCAAAGCGATCCCACCTCCCCCTGCTAGATTTATATAAGAAATTATAAAAATATTTTGTATTAAAGCAGGACATTTGTTTCAAAGCACAGTTGTGTCCAAAAGTTAAGTTTCATTAATGAACTTTTTTTTATTAATAACTTTTTAATGAATAACGAGCTATGGTTAAAATAAAGGTCACTCAGGGTCATGAGATAACATATGTCAAGGTCAGAGTCATCGGAGCTTCCCCTATTCGGTATATTTATCAAATTTTTTATAAACATGTCATTAAATGTATTTTAATTTCTGTGTTAAAAAAAGTTTTATGATTTTCAAAAATAAATAGCAAACTTTTTAATAATTTAAAAAATATTTCAAAATAATTGGAATTTATTGTTATAAAGATTTTATAACAACTTTTAAAATATACATATAAATGTATTTTTAATTCTATCATTTCAAGTATTATATACAAGTCTTATCATATACAAGTTGTCCTATTTTAAAGAATTCACTCAAATATCTTAGAAACGCTGTGTTAAATCGAAAAATGTTTCAGATAAAACTAAATAACGCTTACTTGTAACTAAATAATATAAATGTGAAACTAGGGAAATATGGCTGAAATATGGAGCAATAGCTAAATTACAGTTACTAAAACATAATATTTTAAATAACATCATTTCAAAAACATATGTTTCGATCAGAATATTTAGTCATTATCAATGTTGATATCAAATATGTTCATATAAATATAAGATTACATCCTAAACGCTTATAAACGCAAATTATATTAAATGACTGTAATTACATATAATTTATTCAGTTGTAAAAATTAAAATGATGGTACGCAATTTGATATACAAAACCTGCATCATTTCCCTGTAACAAATTTCCATAAGTGTAAGATACATTATTGAAAGCAAGGTAGTACAATATGCTCGCAACTGCAAAAAACTATTTGATTGCATTAGTCATCCTACTCGTGTTATATTCATAAGAATCTTCACAAATAATACATTAATATGAAGTACATAATCTAAGTACATAATAAACAATAAAGGTGTAAAAATTATGAAATCTAGGATATATAATGAAATTATCATATAAAAAACAAAAAATATCAAGTTAAATAAAAGAATAAGTCAAAAATTATCTTCTATTTTTGTGAATTAAGTATGTCTAATTGAAATTTGATGAAAGTTACAGAATGCATGAAAATTCAGACAGATTATTGTTTACAGATTTTATGTGAACATTATACTTCAATTCAGGTTTAGAGATTTTACATGGTTTGTTAATCTTTATAACATAGATGTTTCTAACAATGTTCAATCTCTATTACAATTAAGAGAAAATTTCGAGTTACCATTAAGACAACATAATAAAGACAGAATTTGAGTTTATTAAACAAATTGGAAAAAATATTGGGAAATCAAGCTTGGATTTGTGATAGAATTAGAAATTAATCTGTTCCTATTCAAAAAGATTCAGTACATAATTCAAATAAAAAATATCTTATTAATTGTTTAAGATCTACTAGAGAATTCATTAATGATAATCCTAATGTTTTAATAACTAAAGCTAATAAAGGCAACATTACGGTAATGTTGAATAGAGATGAATACACTTTTAAGATGGAGGCAATTTTCTTAGATGAAAAAACTTATTAGGTGATCGACAAAGATTCTTCTAAAAAAACTAATTAATAGTGTGTGTGAATTATTTTTTAGATGGAAGAGGGCGAACTATACAGATGAATCTATAAAAGACTATTAATAACAGATGGGATTACGCCTAGAGCTTATAGATTAACTAAAATCCATAAAGCTAATTTTTTATTAAGAATAGTAATTATCTATTAATAGCCCATTATATATATTTTCTCTATTTTTACATAACATAATTAAAAATACATTCCTAAACCTTATAGCAAAGTTGAAAAAATAGCTTCTAATTAGTTAAGTGGTAGCAATTTTGATCTTAATTTTAAATTAGCTTCGTTAGATGTTATCTTTCTTTTTATCAACATTCCATCTAATTTGGTAATAGATAGCATTTGTAAAAGATGGGATCATATTTCTAACAAGATTCGTATTCTCAAAAATGAATTTTTTATATTAATTTAATTCTTAACTTTATGTTTTTTCCGTTCAACAAGAAATTTTATAAATAGATATTTGGTTCTCCTCTCTCTCCGATTGTATTAGAAGATCTCGAGGAAATTGCCATCCAACGTTTACCGTGCCAGTTGTGTTTTTTTATTACAAATATGTCGATGACATTTTATTAGCGGCACCTCTCGAACATTTTGATTCAATAATTGAAACTTCTAATTCTTTTCAAGAAACGTCTGCAATTCACATTAGAAATTAGTGAGAATAACAAATTGAATTTCCTCGACGTAACTATTATGACGAACAGGAGATCATTTTTTATTATAAGAAATTAATTTTTTCCGAAAGATATTTAAATTTTCTATCTCAATATCCTATATGTCATAAAAAAAGTGTGATTTATGGATTATTATTCGATAGAATTTTATTGTTATCCCACTCTAGATTCCATCTAAAAAATATTATAGACATGATCAACATCTTATTCTCGAATGAACATCCTCTTACGTTCATATTTTTAACTATCCATACACATATTAAATTCTATATCAATCAGAGCATTACTTTATTGTGCCAAGACTATTTCTTTCTCACATATTGCTAAAGGAGCTAATTTCAAACCTGCGTTCACTATTCCGAATAAATTAAATAAATTTATCACCACGGGCAAGAGTTCTCTGGAAAAAATGTTATCAGGACGTGGTTTATAAAATTTTATGTCATGATTATGATGCTTCATATATCGGCCAGATTAAAAGGCAATTGAAAACCCAGAGTTTCCGAACATATGAAGAATATTAATAAAAAGATGGGTTAACCGTCTGTTATTTCCAATCATAGAATTAATTTAGACCATAACTTTGATTGGGAGGATGTAAAAATTCTGGATAGTGAATCATCGTATAACAAGAAGTTGATTTCGGAGATCATTTTTATTAAAAGATAAAAAACGCTTTAAATAAACAAAACGACACAGAATCTATTATCCCGGAATCTGACCCCTATCGGAAATATATGATTTTACAATTACTTTCCTCCTCCTAAAATTTCCTCTCCACCAATATGTTGAATCTTCCCTTACTTTTAACATTTCCTTGTTTCAGCAAGCATTTTTAAGTATAACATCGACACAATATCTTTAAACAATAACCAGTTTGAATTTTCTATGCATTCTGTAACTTTCATCAGATTAACAATCCTGATTCACAAAAATAGAAGGTAATTTTTATTAACCTATTCTTTTATTAAACTTGCCATTTTCTTTTTTTAATATGATAATTTCATGTACTTATAGTATATGTATTTACACTAATGTATTATTTGTGACGATTCTTGTGAATATACCATGAGTAATGACTAATGCGATCAATCTTTTTGGAGTTGCGAGCATATTGTACCTTGCTTTCAATAATGTATCTTACTGGACATTTGCGATAACAGAGAGATGATGCAGGTTTTGTATCAAATTGCGTCATTTTAATTTTTATAACTGAATCAATTATATGTAATTACAATCGTTTAATATAATTTGCGTTTATAATCGTTTAGGATGTAATCTTATACTTATGATATCAACATTGATAATGACCGAATGGTCATATTCTGGTCGTATGTTTTTATTTTATTTGATGTTATTTGAAATATTATGTTTTAGCAATCTGTAATCTAGCTATTGCTCATATTCCCTAACACATTTATGTTATTTCGGACAAAAGTTTGTGAGTAATTATTGTGAAAATGAACCTCGCCCATAATCTTGATCTTAATTTTTAAGATCATGATTTTGACTAATCTTCAACAGGTTTTCGCTATTCGTTAAAAAAAATTATTAACGAAAGAAAAAATAAAAAAAAAGTTTCTTTTTTATTATATCGAACAAAGTTCTCTGTTTTAAAATAAATTTTCTGCTTTAAAAACAAAAAATTTCTTTGATGTTTTCTCGTTTTTGTTATGTATAGTAGCGCATAGAATTGTACGACTTTATACACGAAGCGACTTTCACCCACACCTCTCTCTCTCTTTGCTTGGGGGTGCACAACTTTCATCCAAAGCAACTCCCTACGTTTCCACTGCCCACAGGCGCACGAAGCGAGTTTTATTATAATGGGATGAGAAATGCTTTGCGTGGAAATCGTGCATTCCTAAGTAGAAGGGGCGGTCAGGTGGCAGTCGCTTCGTGTGAAAGTCATGCGCTTCTAAGCAGGGGGAAGGTAGGGGAAGAATCATTATAGCAAAAAATGTTATGTTTATTTAAAAATTTTTTTGTTAATAACTTTTTATCAAATGGCGACCGCCAGCTAAAATTTATTGGAAGTTAATCATGACCTTGATATATATCAAGATCAAGGTCATTGGCGAGGATCAACCTTTTCGCAATACCTTTTGTGACTTTGAAGGGGATATAAGGTAGTACCATGATTTAATCTTAGATGGCTTTGTCAATAAGGGCAAGATTACTTTCAATTTTTTAAATGGAACTTCTCATTTTTTATTGCATATTCTTGTAGTTTACATCGAGAGCTTTTCAAGATACTGTAATAAAATACTTTTTAAATACTTTGCGAGTTGTACGGTTTGAAAGTTATAGCACTGCCGGTATTAGCATTACCCAAGGTGTCCAACCGATGCACAGTGGTTTGAAATGATGAAAACGTGGTAAAAACTATAAAATTTAAAATTCGAAAATCGGTGTTATTTTATTACAGGTCGACAGCTGAATATACATATGCATATAATATACAACATATTTCAACATATTTCAATTGTAGTTTATACGAAATTATTTTTGTTTTATTTTTGGCTACGTGTAATTTGAAATTGAAATTAGTAAAAATTTTTTTAATTCACTTTTTAAGAAAATTTGTTTATGTTATTTAATTGAAAAGATATTAATCAGACAATAAATAGTATCTCGGAGGATAAATAATAAAATAAATATAAAATCAATTTTTTATATAAGGACCATAAGTAACATTAAAATAAAATAAAATTTGTGCACATTTTTAGTCTTTTAGTGTATTTCTCAGCGTTTCTCAGTACAGGTTTTTTTTTTATTTTATCAAGCACATCAAACTTTAATAACAGAAAAAAAATTTTCCACTTTTGCTACGATAGGTATTACATTTTTTTTGTAGATTGTGCAGTTAATGATAATATATTGTCTGGGGCTCCACGGCTGCCGTACTTTTTGAATTAAGGTTTGAAAGTTACAGTATCGTCGGCTTTAGTATTACGCAAGGTATCCGATCGATGATTAAAATCTCTTAAATGCTGTTTAGTATCATGTCCAGGATAACATTTGTTAAAATCAAGATAAAAACAGATACATAACAATGAATTTTCAGTGCAGAAATGAAAATAAAAAGAACAATCTTAACAAATGTTATCAAGAATATAATCTAGAACAATGTTCAAGAAGTTTTAATCATCGGACATCCAGGGTTGATAAAAAACGTATTTCTTTTTTAAAAAACAATATTCAGTTTTTTTTATTTAAAATATATTTTTAATGTTTTAATCAGCTCTAGAAAAAAATTATGTTTAAAACAAAAAAAACATCTTTTAAACATATATTTATTATATTTTATTATAATGCATTTTTACTTTCAAGTATTTTGAAATTTTTGAGGTACATTTTAGCATTTATAATTACACCTACTTTCTTATTTTTCTTAAACTTGAGTGTATTATCACATGAATATAAATATATTTGAATGTGTTTGCTATTTAACATTTTATTTGACTGTACACACACACATATATATATATATATATATATATATATATATATATATATACATATATATATTTTATATATATATTTTAAGTTATGCAAATTTAAACAATAGCATGGCATTTTGCTAATGTGATCCTTTATGAGTATTAATTACTCACAGCTTCTTTTTTGAGATTTTTATTTCAAAATAATTATGTCTTGAACTACCATAATTTGTAGTTCTAATATTAATCTATAATTTATATTACTATAGATTTTTATAGGCTGCCGAGCTCCCTATATATAGGGTGTTTGAAAAATAATTATAATCTTTTGCATAGGAACAGAATGGACTAAACTGTGAAGAAAAGTTCTCTACCATTTTGCAATTTTCGCAATAGTTACAAGATATTAATCGCAATAGTAGATATTAATTGATAAAAATTGCTGAAAATTGATCTTCGATAATTTTTACTCAAATACTATCAACCTTACTGCAAAAAACAAAAATTGTTTATTTTCTTCTCATAGAATTAGAACTCTACGAATATTTTCAGAATTTTTTATCAACTTTTTAGTACAGCATTTTCTCATTTTTACCAATATAAGAACATATGGTATTAAAAAATTTTGAAAAAATTCTAAAAAAATTGGTAGAATTCTATGAGAAGAAAATTAACAATTTTTGTCTTTTGCAATTTTTCTGTAAAGTTGATAGTATTCGAATACAAAATTATTGAAGACCAATTTTCGACAATTTTTAACAATTAATATTTTGTTAATTATTGCGAAAATTGCAAAATGATAAAGAACTTTTCTTCTCAGTTTAATCCATTCTATCTCTATGCTTTATCATTATTTTCCAAATATTATGTATACATAAAGTGATATGTATACATGTGTATACATTTATATATATGCATATATTCTACAATACACTCTACTTTTTTGTTAATTTTATAACCAAACTACTGTTTTTTAAACAAAACTAACTTTTTAAGACCATTTTTAATAAAAGATTTTTACATTACCATTCATTAATTCATCTCTCTCCGATTCCATTATGCAATGTCGCCACAATTTTATTAATAGTACTCTAAGTAATAAATATTTTGTAATTTTGAGTCCAGAATTGATTCAACAACATTTTAATAAATGTAATTGTCAAGTTTTAAACTTAAATATTCATTATAACCAAGTAAACCAAATTATCGTGTAAAATATAATTAAAGTATCACCTTCTTCTCTACTAAATAGTAAAAATACATTTTTTTAACATTTGTTTTAGATTGTTTTAAAAAAAAGTTTTTAAATTATAAGGATTTGAAATTAGCTAATAATATTACCTAAAGTTTGGGCGTTTATATGTGGTTAGCATTTTGCGTTGTACTGGAAGGAAAATGCCAATCACACTAAATGCTCGCATTTTAGGCGATATAATTAGCTAACTTTAAATGCTTATAACATTATTATAAATGCTTATAAAATTATTATATATAAATGCTTATAAAATTATTACAACTGATTTTGGCACTAGAATTTCTATCTTGAAATGACTTCAGGAATCTGCCATTAACAGGTGATGCAGTAAGTCTAGAACAAACTATATTGATTAAAAAAAAACATTTTTTTATTAAATAAATAAAACATACGTGTTTTTTAAATTTAGATCAGATTAGAAATATAATGTTTAAAATGACACAAATTCGTATATGATTATTAATAAAACTACAAAAAAAATATTTTCAGAAACTATTATTTAACAATTTGTTCTTATATTTTATGTTGTTATATAATTCTACTCTACTACTCTCTATAAGATTGATTGCACTATTCTAAATATCAACCATCTACAAGAAATCAATAATGCAGTGCTCGCAAAGATTTATATATTTCGGGCGTGCTACCCCCCCATTATCGCTCGAAGCTCGGCGGCCGGACCACTCACGTGACGCTCTGACTCAGGAGCGTCTCTGTAGTTTAAACGTGGGGACGTACCTTATTTTATTAAAGAATATTTTTCTTGCAAAATAATTTTTGTTATGTATATTTTGTTTGTCTTAAAATCAAATATTAAATTTTCCAAAACATTTTGTCATAATAATTCTTGCCTACTAGAAACTATTCAATAATTGTTATAAATTTACATCGAGAAATTTCTAGAATAACTAACACATTTTGTCATAATAATTCTTGCTTATCAGAAACCATTTAATAATTGTTATAAATTTACATTGAGAAGTTTCTATAATACATCGAGAAATTTCTATATTTACATCAAGAAATTTCTATATCTTTATGTAATTGTTTAACATTCTTTTTTAAACAATTACATAAAGACGATGTTACATACGTTAAATAGAATGTTAACAATTAATCGTTAGTAAAGAATTTAAAATTATATTCGCTTATAGAAGAAAATAGTTATTGCGATATATATATATATATATAGAATTCTTGTTATTTGAGACTTTGTAAGAGAAACTTCGGAAAACACGGAATTTCCAGATTCACGTATTTTCTGACCTCAATCTTCGCAAGTCTGTTATAGAAACTTCTCAATATAAATTTATAACAATTATTGAATGGTTTCTAGTAGGCAAGAATTATTATAACAAAATGTTTCAGAAAATTTAGTATTTGATTTTTTTAAGAAAATAAAAATTATTTTACAAGAAAAATATTCTATAATAATAACGTAAGATGCGATCTCTGCACATTTAAGCTATAAAAATGCTTCTGAGTCAGAGCGTCAAATGAGCGCCCGGTGGCTCGACCGGTGAGTCTCGAACGATAGTGGGGGTAGCGCACTGGAATCGGTCCAAAATGTGCAAATCTTTGCGAACTGTAATAATAGAACAATCTATACATTTATTTATAATTACATAAAAAAGATCAAAAGTCATTTTCTATGTAGTAAATATTTAGATGCTGAATACAAAGCCAGCCTCCAAATTGTTCAATCACATCATAATTTTTGAAAAATTTAATTTTACAAGAAAGGGTTACTTTTAAGTGATTGAAATTTGGAAGTGACTTTTTTCTAAATGATAATAAACAAATTTATTAAGGGGATGCTGGAGTGTCCTGATCCTGTTTTACTATTAATTATTGAAGACTCTTTTCTCTTAATTTTTTTTAATTAATTGTGTTTATGGATTGAAAAGTCCTTCTTCATAATTAAAGTATCGACAACGCAATTCGCTAGCTATTTTAATTGAATACGAAAAACGAAAGAAAATTGAAGACTTACAACTTTGTTATTGGCTTCTGTAGTCGATACGTCACAATATGTGCTGCATATAAGAGTTTCAGACCTTGCACGTTCATAAAAAATAGCTAGCGAATTGCAGGCTGAAAGAATCCTATATTTTTAGAAACGAAGTAGGCTTCAGTATAAGAGAAAAGAATCGCTCGTGCGGGCGCGTGTGCGTGTATATATATTTATAATACATGTCTAAATTTTTATAAATAATTTTATAAATTATTTATATAATAAATAATTTCATATAAATAATTTTATTTATTGAATTATTTACATATACACATATTAGGGCTCACGATATATGTTTCGGTTGAATCTTCGATTCTGTTCTGTTCAGAACGACAAACGGCAATCTCGTAACAGACGTACCACATAAATGAAATTTTCGAATACTCATTGCTCTTATACTAAAGCTCATAGCTCGTTTCTGCAAGCATATTGTTTTTTGAGATTTTCTGTAAAATGCCAGTTACTTATTTTAAACGTGCAAGGTCTGAAATTATTGTATACAGTACATTTTTTTACTCGATTCGGAGTTGACTTAATAAGAAGTGCTATTCCTTTTATCGGTCGCGCGTAAACGAAATATCGCTATTCAACTACAGAAATGGATTGAATCATTATGTAAACAAGCAATATATTATCAGCTGGAAATGTCATAATAATAATGTATATTTGTATATAGATATAGAGAGATATATATGTCAGGATCGTTGTTTAGAGAAGGAATCGTGCGTCATCGGCGCATCGGCGATGATGCCAAACCAAAATGGATAGAATTCACATTCTTGAATTGTAGAACGAATTATCGAAACAGAAGTACGACTGAAGTGAGTGAGACAGAGTGAGACAGAAAAAAACAAAAAAGGATAGAAGCTTCGATTGTAATCGGTAAGACTCCGCATGCCGAATTGAACTCGTCGCGCAAAACAGCGAGTCTATCCTTCAGAATCTCTCTCTCTCTCTCTCTCTTTATATATATATATATATATATATATATATATATATATATGATTGCTTGTTTCTAACGACCGAAAATGCTTTCTCAGTTTTCGGCCGCTCAACGTGTATAAATAAGAGGAGAAGGGACATTATAGATAACGTATAAATTTTAATAAATTGATCTCTCTAATTTATATATAATAATTAAAATATATAATATATATTATTATATATAATAATAAGTAAAAATAATTTCAAAACACGATAATTTATGAGATATTGACATTTCCATGATTTTCCGTGAGCGTTATATATCACGATCATAGAAGCGGCTTGCAAGACCTCAATGTGATCTTGCGCGTAGATTGAGAGAGCAGAAAGTTAGAGATCCCACGATCGATTCCTTTTTTCTTTTTTTACAATTTTTTTTCTAAAATAAGTGACATTGTTAATAAACATATATTATAGGCTAAATCTATTTTTATTTAATTATTGAAATTATATGTGTATTTCTAAACGTTTTAAATAGCAATTCTAGCAAAAATAATTTGACATAATATGTGTTGAATAAACAGAAAATCATTATATGTAAATATCGTTATATGTAAATAAAATCTGTTATGTTTAAAATAAATCCGAAAAATCATGTTTTTGTAATAATGTTATGTTTGATGTCGATCAGTATTTTCTGTGAAATGTTTCTTTTATAACAGTTATCCGAATGTTCGAAAATTCTGATAATAAACAAAATGGCGAAAGTGCGATAATTAATATAATTATAAGAATAATAAAATTTTATTTATTTTAGTTCACTAATTAAAAAGTCTTTATCCAATATAAGTATTAGGTGTACAAAAAAGTTCTGAGCTTTTTTTTGTAAAATTCAATCTTTATTCGTATGTAATCGTACGGCTTGCTGCGTAACGCCAAGCTATTCTGCAAGCTCCTTTTCAGTTTGCGTAGAGTTTATATCCAGCAGTGCTTGCAATTCGTCCGTTTCAATCTTTTCAGGGCGTCCAGCACGCGACTCATC
>Ga0157363_1005582_pt1 | contig 11749 bp, 5 predicted proteins | sample AttsexASBM1_FD_111477 | JGI IMG/M metagenome (GOLD analysis project Ga0157363, IMG submission 111477) | Fungus gardens microbial communities from leaf cutter ant in Ribeirão Preto, State of São Paulo, Brazil - Atta sexdens ASBM1 | ecosystem: Host-associated > Fungi > Mycelium > Unclassified ...
ACCAGGTCATTACAATAAACGAGTTTTAAAAGATGTAAATATTAATCCTTTATTATTATTTTTCATTTCACTTAGTCCTCTTCGGCTGTGTTTAAAAATAAAATAAAAATCCTCATCAATAAAGTTTGGATCTACATTTTATATACGTTTTAGAATTTGACTCAGTATAACACAGTTGAATTAACGCATATTGCGATTGTGGATGAATTGATCCGATTAATACATTTTGTATATCGTCATTAAAATTATTTTCTAAATTTTTAATATGTTCATATAATTATTGATAAGAGTTTTTATTTTATTTTTAAACACGGCTGAAGAGGACTAACAATAAGTACGAAACGTTCCGTGAAATGATAGAAAAAGAATAATAAAGATTAATGTTTTACACCTTTTAAAACTCTAACAATGTTCTTAGAATTAGGATTAGATACTTGATAAGAAAGATTAATTGATTGGAAAATTTACGATATCGATGTAATAATGCATGGTGATGTTTCAATGACATATAATATCATACGTATGTAGAGATCCTACCAAATTGATAAAACAGACGACTTTAGGATTCTCTCAAAGAATGAATCCATTATAAAATTATTATTTTTATCCTGTTTTAATATGATATCTTTAATAGTCGTATATAAATCGTCGTTTTAGATATTACAGATGTATTTTCAATATAACCAGATTTCCTTCGGCTTATTCCGTAATGGTTTCATATACCTCGTCGCACATACGCGCACCAACGTTTCTCCGCAAGTCTCTCCTTTCTTGTTTGATGCTCTAAAGCGATTCGCGAGCAGGCCACCGCACTTTCCCAACTTTTCTCGAATCCGTCAAGTTCAGTCAGCGGCTGAACCGCATTTCCTCCCTTCGTCTCTTTCGCCTCGTTCCTCTTCCCTGCTTCGGAGGGACCGGAAGCCGTCTCATGCGCGCGTAGACGGCGTGTATATAGGTATGTATATGTGCAGTGTAGCGACTGCGAATCGACGATTACACTTCTACACACAAGCGTGTGAATAACGCGTGACGTGTATATGTGCTCGCGGAGCGCGAAACGTTGCCCGCGGCAACCGCTGTATTTACTCATATCGCAAGTTTCTCGATAGTTGTTGTTTCCAAATAGCGTTTCGTCAACGTCAGACATTCTCGCGCACGAGAGAGAGAGAGAGAGAGAGAGAGAGAAAAAGAAAGAAACTCGTTCTACCCCCGCCAAGGATGAACAAAAACCTGCGCGAAGTGAAAGAGAGAAATTCGTTCCTCATGAGAGGCGCCATCGCTTGCGTATCCATATGTCAACTAATGTGCGCGATAAGTTCCCTCTGACATTGCAAAATTGAAGTTACTGCTTTCAATGAAGACACCGAATTGAAACAGCGAGAATACGCATATGATTATCTTATTTTCATTTCTTAATACAAATGTATGTTAAATAATCAGCATATAATAATAAAAAAATTGAGAGAATGATATTTTTTATATTTAATTACTAAATTGTTGGTCTAAGATTCTGATTTTTAATTGTTCAAAATTAATCTGAATCAGAAATGAAAATAATTTAACTATTTTCATATTAACTATTTTAGAAAATTCAAATGTAAATAATGTTTCATGCATTGATAAAAAAAAAACAATTTTTGTTGCAATTATTATATCATAATTGAACTATAAGTCTTAATCGTCATTTTTGTAACTATATATTTATATTTTGAATATAAATCAATTGATATCAATAATATATATATATAGTCACATACACTGCTTAAAAATTTTTAATATTTTCTTAACATATTTTTATTATTACCACATAAATAGTAAGCGAATTTAAGAAAATAATTATATTAATTGTGTAATTGCGATTGCACATTTATCAAATAAAAATATTTATTTCATTTACCATTTATATCTTAATGTATTATGTCATTACGATATTAATGTTTGAAATTATCAAATATTATTATTATTAATTATCAAATATGATTTATAAATTATATGATTTATAATTTATAGTACAATACAATCTTTTCATGTTTGTGAGAATTACATGTATTATTAATATTATAATATTAAAAATGGAGCTCCTAACTGTAATTATTTACCATGCAAATATAGTTACAAGCATACTTTTCTCTCAGTGTGAAAAAAAAACGCATATTACTACTAGGATTATATTAATAAAAAAAAGTAAAATATCGATAATCGATCCAAGCTATCCAATGCGGAGTATAAAACAGACGATTGTCATTGTGCGAAGCGCGTACATAGAAATACATTTAACGCTTCGCTTTTTACAAGACGTTCGCCGGCTCGCGCGCAATGTTTTTCCAAAGCGACAGAACGGAATCTTTTATTAAAGTACGTTCTGCCGAGGGCGGCAGCCTCTGACGCTAAATAGACGAGAATGGAGAAAACAAAGAGCAAGAAGAGACCATCCGAAACACGCATCTCTCATACGTCGGATAGAAAATCAATACCGTCTCAGCGTCTCTGAGCCCATTTCCCGTACTGCCGCATGCAGTGCTGCCAACGAGATACGCGAGACGTGCACCAAAACGAAATATACTCCACGTCGGATAAAGAATTCGGCGCGTTTCGCGCGTCTTACACGGTACAGCAGCCGTATTACGTTATTTTGCGCCGTCGCTGTTATTTTACAGGCAGAAAATAAACCACGAGATGCGAAATTCTGCATGAAGAGTGCGAGACGAGTATTTCTCGCGCGCGAGACAGAGATAGACGATCTCCGGAGAATTCGAATAACGTTCGCCAACGACGTTATAAAATGGAAATACGCAACGTCAATGAACAGTGAAAAATCCCGTACGCCGAGATGCGAAAAAAAAAAAAAATCGCGATGCTTCCACCAAAACGATCGACTTCAACCCACCCGTAATAGCAGGCAGGTGGTTGATTACGGCTCACCGTGAGGGGCGTAAAAACGGCAGTGACGGCGGAGCCAGCCGGTTATAGTGTTCAATAATTAAGTGGAACCTGTTGCGCTTCTCGCCCCCACGCCTCCCTCACCTCGCCTTTACCCTCAACTAAAACGACTAGCCCCTCCACGCATACACACACACACACACACACACACACATGTGTATACACACACACACACACACACACACACACATATATATATATATATATATATATATATATATCTTTATCTTTCCTTCGAAGACGCCGCCTCTCAAAGCCGCACGTCAGAATTCATTATTCATTGTAATTAAATGCTCAGTGTACTTTCGGATCGGCGAGTACGATACAGTTTAAACCTTAGTGTACCGTTCCGTAGTATTTATTCTTTAATTATTATTTTATTCTATTTATTATATTTTCTTAAAGCTCATTTTATGAACACGCAATATTTTTTTTATTACTCATATTTTTTTTATATTCTTTGCTTTGTATAATCTCTTAACAAACGAGAAAAGCCAAATTTTTTAAAATGAAAGAAAAGTACAGAAGCACAAAAGATATACCGTTTTCTTTATTTTCGCTACATGAACTTATATATTAAAACTTTAAATAATCCTGTCTATAAATAATTTACGAATAACTTAAAGATGATTTCTTTAAAATTCTTTTTATTTGAAGAATTTACACAATGCTCATGTTTGGAATGTATATATTTGTAAACGTTCAGTCTTAATGATTTCTTTTGAATTTCAGTAGATATTTTGAGATAAACCTTATATGTTATATATACGTACATCTATCTCAAATGCAAAGCCAGCCAGTGATGAATACGCCGATGTACGTAAAGCATCAGAAGGGAATCATAACATGTTCGGACTTCCTGTCCTTTGAATCGTTTAACTATAAACTCGCTCGAACGGTCGTTGTGTGACCTTTCAGCATAGTTCACTCGCCCCCACGTTGATTAATATATCATTGGATGGTCTGAAAAGGAACTTCAATCGAACTGTCCAGTCAGCCGACTCTCCAGAAGGTTGATCCTACTCGCGAGAAAGGAGCCGTTGGTCAGACCTTTTTGTATAATAAGTAGAGCGGAAAACATGTATACACAACGGATTCTCGTACATGACGACCACGCGAGAAATATCTCTCGCTATATTATATCAATACTTTACAAAACGAACAATCGATGTTAGTCTGCGAGTTGGAAGTAAAAGATATGAATGGCTCGTACGTTTCCGCACGTCTCTTTTCCCAGTCACGAAACGATATTGATTACTCCAATATGTTAGAATTCCTTCAGAATTAATGTCCGTATGTTGAATTTCTATTCCTGACTTCATCACTTTTTCTTGCTTTCGTTCTCTTATTCGCGATAGCCATTCAGTTCGAGTTGTTACTATTAATCCTCGAGCATCGACGATTTAATCCTCTTTCTGATTGCCTCCGAGTTTTAATATTAGTTGATAGTTTCGGCTGTTTTTCAAAAAGAATCCACACATCCGATGTAAATCCAATGTGCTGTGTGTGGCGACGTGGGATTCAATATACTATTCCTGTCATACAATCATCCCTCGCGAAACCACCCTCGCGAAGCTCGTTCGACCCTCCGCTGTCTCGTATCAATTTTGAAAATAACAATCTCGTGTCGCTTGCCTCCCTTTTTCATCTTTTTTCGATTCTTCTCTTCGTCTGATTTTCTCTCTTTTGACTTCCACTTCGGCTGATGCGCTTCGGTTTCTCCTCTCTTCTGTTTTTCCACTCGGTAATGGTCCTGACGTCTGACGAAATACGCGAAATCCTATTGCAACTCTTCGCATCGTAGATAGTAATTTCCTTCTCCTTCTTATCTATGAAACGCGAGAAGGAGAGAAAGAGAGAAAAACGGATGAAAGAACGGTCGATAAAGAAAAGGAGAGATGCGAAATTCTAGCTGATTCTCTTCAAGTTTTAGGAGAACAAGAGGTTCTCGACGAGAATGCACCGGATAGTTCCTTGCGTGCTAGAGAGGCCGCATTTTGTAAGAACATCATATGTGTAGGAGTAAAGCATCCATAATGATGAAAGTCTCTTCCCGAAACTTTTGTGAGGAGAGAGACTTTACAGAGATTTATTTTTAGACTTTCGCATTCTTTTACCATGCTGTCTTAAATCCTTGCGTTTATTTGCCGCGGTATACGAATCGTGTACTCTCCGAAAGCATAAATTGTATTCCGAGAGTAGGTATATCATGCGCTTTATGTTGCTGACGAAATTGTTGACTGAACAACTTATTTTGAAAGTGATGTAAACTGGATTTCGTCACGTTATGAATTTCAATGAGATGCGAATACTAACCGATACATTTATATAGGCTACTACTGCTTTGGTATACGCCAAACAGATTGCTTATTTATTTTTTTAAAGATACATATGTAGCTAATTCTACTAAATTTTAATATTCAACTTTTTAATATTCAAGTTTTAATATTCAACTTTTGACTAATTGATTTTTATTTATTAATTGTTGTAACTTATAAGTCTTTCACATGATCACGTTTAATTCTCGGCACACAAAATAATTCTCGGCGAAAGAAGGATAGCTGACGTCCCATCGCAGAACTGCAACGTTTCGCTGACATCGACACCCATAGAGTCTTAACAATACGCGCATAATAATCAGTTTGATGTCAAAAAGAAGACTCCGGTAGGGAAGGTAGATGTAAAACGGGATTCGCTGGGAATAATATGATATGGGAGATTGGGATGCGCCGAGGGTAGAGAACGTAGGACGAGGAGGGGGATGGGAGAGGGTGGATAGGTGGCATCGTGTGGCTCTCCGCGGGATGCGCAGGGAAGGAGGAGAAAGCAGCACGCTGTATGTCGCAGTAATCTTTTACGGTCTATCTCGCATCACGTTGGAGCGCGAGTCTGCATTGCTAACTATACAAGATGTTTCAGAAATTTCCGATGTCCTTGCGAAGGATATAATACGTCATTTTTTTCTTAACTTAGTTTAAATTACTTAAACAAAATTTATATGAGTGAAAAAAAAACGAGAAAAATATGTGTGAGAAAAATCTGTCGATTTTGTCATATTTTTATTTAGATATATGTATTTATAGTAATATATGCTGTACCATGATCTGCCTCAGCATTTGATGGATTTCAGTAAAAGAGTCTTATCGAACGGCACGGTTACTTTTCGATCTTGAAACGGCCTGTACGTGTAGTAGTCTCGGTTGAAAGGAGGACTCGAAAAGCTCCATCTCCAGCACGACGTTCTCTTGGGATAAAGGATCAAGGATCCTGGATACGATGCACACGTATATCCTTATCTTATATCCTTACCAACCAACCAACCACCCTCTACTCCCCCTATTCGCCCACTTCACCCTCCCTATCTTTGCCTCTTACTCGTCGTCCCGTATTGCCCGCGACTTTTGTAGGATAGCATATCCACGTGCCTAATATCAGACATCATCATTTGCGTATCCCAACCTACGTATCTAAGTATCCCGACATTGGCATTTTCTCCTGGATTACCTTGTCGCGATTATTTCTATTTACATCTTGGAATTTTTTCTACTAAAAACGAAAAAGTTACTCTTTTTTTCATTGTGATTTGACGATGAAGTATTATTAGCATCCAAAAGATAACTTTTAACCATCGTAATGTGATAAATGAATATTATAATTTAATTTCTATGAGACGTATGTACTTTCGACGGTTTTTTTTTAAATTATATATATCGATAGAATCACGACGATATAAATGTCCTCCATCTTTTTTCCCGTTACGGTTATACGCATCCGTCATGGCGTCGCATCGTCCCCTTTTTACCCCCGATAGGACACATGCTCGTGTAGGGGACGTACCACGCATATATGTGCGTATACGCATATATGCGTAAATATACAATATATACATATGGAGTATATACGACTTCCCGGCCTCGCCTCTCCTTGGAAATGTAAAATTACTGAAAACGCAAAATCGATATAGAATAAGACGCGATACTCGGAGTCTTCAAGGTCTAAGGTGAATTCAAATTAGCCATTCTACCAAAAATCTTAGTCAACAATTGTTTATAAAAGATGCAAGCAGCTTATCGTTAATTAATGATAATAATTAATTTTCTGTTATTCTATAAAAAAACATATATTAATTAATATTGACGATATATAACTTTAAAATAATAAATAAAATTATATTTTTGTAACATAATTTAATATTTAATATGTAAACATTAAATAATATATTTTTATAAAAAATAAAATTTTTTAATTCGATTACGCTAAAACAAGAGTTATATTTTTAAATGCAAACTTGTCGAATTTGTTATATTTTTTTACTTATTAAAAAATGAAATTTATTAAACGAAATAATAGTTTGAATAAAAAGATAATTGAATAAATCTAAAGAAAATAATCTTTTTTATTTTTTAAACGTAAGTTTATATAAATTAGCAACTACGGTTTCTGATTAAATGCACCATATAAGTTATTCTCTCTCTCTTCTCGGTACATTTATTTTTCTTGACGTTGCGCAGAAGAGGGAAAAGTGTTCCTTGTTACTTCGAGCGTTAAGATCCAGGTAAGTTCATTCAACGAGAGTGAAAGTTACCGCAGAGTACTTTGCGAAACTTCTTAAGGTAGGTCAGGATTTTCCTCAGCGCGATGTTATTTCAGAGGGACTACTCCGAATCGCAATGGGCAAAGTAGAGAACCGATTGTATGTGGAAAAGATAACTCACTTGATTATGTTAATTTGTCATTTCTTTGACTCGTATAATTCAATCAAGAACTAAATAATTGAGCTAAAACGAACAATGTCCGGTAATATCCAATGATGTAAAAATTATTGCATTATTATTTACTGCTACAGTATAAAGAGCACTTTGAACTTTCTAATAATATGTTTCACAATTTATAAAATCATCAATGAAATATGGGTATCGAGTAATAAATATTGTTTCCTTATGCTAATAAAAAATTGATCGTACATTAAAGAAGCACGAAATATGTTTTAGGTAATCGCGTGTACGTATTTTATTTCAAATATGAAACAGACATGTTATATTCGGTTTAAATGGAGAGGTAACTGAGTGGTAGTCTACGTATATTTTGTTTTAGCTATGGAAAGTTTCATAACTAAAGGCTTCCACGTGAGCTTTCTTGTTATTTCTGTAGAAAGAAATGTAAGGGAAAGGAAAAGAAGCAAGAAGAGCTGCTGCGCGATATGCAGAGTGACTTTCCGCCGCGTCTTCGACTCCGGCAGGATCGAGGCAGGATCCTTGGAGAAGCATACATATTTCGCAGGCACCGGACTGCCTATCTTTCGAGACGTCTCCCTTGAGATCCTGTTCTCGTAACGCCTGCCTTTCGTTATATCACGCACATATGTGTGTGTGTGTGTGTGTGTGTGTGTGTGTGTGTATGTGTGTGTGTGTACATACGAGGGTGTACGCGAATGTTGAGTAAACGGACGCTATGGAGAAAAATGCGAGCTCCGTCGTATTGCAGCCTACGAATCTTTAGAATTTCCAATGCGATTATTATGCTTTGTAATGATTTTCAAAACCTTCGAGTATATTTGAAGCAAGACATTGCATTTGTTTGTACGTTACATATACATATTATACATTTTCTAAATGACTACATTTTCTAATGTTTTAATTATATTCTATTTCCTTATAATATCGCTACAAAGTTACAAATTGCCTGAGCGTAAAATAATTCAATTCAATATCTCGCTAATAAGACAGTCCATTGTCCTCGGAAAAGAGAGCATAAAAATTATTTATTACCGACCCAGAATATATCCCGCGGAATATTTTCACGCGCGAAGAGTGAATGAAATCTTTGTTTTTCCAACGGAGTTATTCCGGCTCGAGTGCGCGTGCAAAATAAGGATGTGTTAGCTCGCGCACGGCGCGCGGCCGGGTGAAAATGTACCCCGAAAGAAGTGACAAAGTCTCGGCGTATTTCGCCAAACAATTTCGCAGCTAGACAGTGTGTCTTGGCGCTTTAAGCCAGACCATCCTGTCCCATTCGCCACCGTTCCTCGTGCACCCTCTGGATAGTAAGTTACAGATGCATCACCCCTCTTTACTTCCGTACTCTTCTACGAACTTATCCTAGGCGCTTTGCCGCTACCACGTTTATACATTTTCACAGTGCATAATGGCTTGAAATAGAATAGCGAGATTATATTATTTCTATGGTCGGAAAGATCATTGTATTTTCTAGAACACAAAAATTGTCCTGACTTCGATGCGTTCTCCTCTGTTTCTTTTCGCACAGCAAGACACAGATACCAATATTCCAATTAATTCGATATATTTGGCTTAAGAATTTTCTACATCATCATTCACCATTTTACGCTGTACTCTATTCCTTTTTTTCTTTATTTTATTGAAAGATATATTATAAAGAAAATTTAAATCTGATTTTTAATTTCTTATGTATTATATAATATACGTATTTGCTTATACGTGAGTTATTAAGAAATGGTGATATAAATAGCTATATAGATAATTGCAAGATAAAAAAATATATATATATAAATTATTTTCCTTAAATCTACCTTCAGAACATTTAAAACACATCGGTCAAACTTAACAAAACTTATCAGTAAAAAAGATAAAGTTGAGGAAAAATAGAGAAGTAGCTGCATCGTAAAACGAGCTATCATTCCCCCGGAGCGTCGCATCTGCGAGAAATCAAGTATGGAGGAGATTTGCATGCGAGTCAAATATAAGCTTGCTGAATATCCTCGAGTATAAGTATTTCATATAAGAGGCCGCTGCATCCGCATATAAGACACCCTCCGGTCTTCACATTTTCCGCGGGAAGAAAAAAACCACCCCCGCTGGATTCCGGAAACTATCCCCGCACTCAGCTACCACGAGGCTCTCCTACTCGTATCTTCGCTCTTATACGGTATACCTCGTAGAGAGAGGCAGGTAGAAAGAGGGGAAGGAAGAGGCAAGAAAGGAAGAACGAGAAGAACCACGACTCCATCCTGCGTAACGTCTCGAGTCTCGAGTGAATAGCGCAATGGCGTAGACAGGGTGGCAATACTGAATACGAGAACATATGAATGAGTACTTGCATTCGTGAGGTTTTTATAAGAATATCAATACCTCGTGTTTCAGAGTAACTTCAGTTTACTGCAAAGGCACATGCATTAACTCTCGAACACGCAGAGTTTTTCTTCTTCCTTATGAAAAATCAGAGATAAAAATTCGAAATCCAACTTAATAGAAAGTAAAAGAATATAATAAAGAATCTAAAATTATACATTGATAATGAAATAAAAAGGAAAAGTGTGTAAATTTTTTCATTTAATAGTCATTTAATAGTATTATTTCTAAGAACCATGAGATATATTATATAACATTAAACAATAAAAAAATTTTAAATAAAAAGTAATTTAAATATTTTAGCTCATACTGTTACTATTCATAGCAGTGAGAAATTATTAGATTGGATTTTTTCCAAAAATTTTATCTAAAAAAAAAACGAAATGAGATTAATCTTTCATTAAGTCTTTGTTCGTTTCATTCATATCGTTCGCGTCGTCTCTTATAGTCATGAAAAGTCATGAAAAAAAACACTCGAATACAAAAAAGAATATTTCGAATATATAGGAGTTTTAAGTGGATAAGAAGACGAACGAAAGAGAGAAGATTTGGAATATGAGAATGTATAAGCCTTGCTTTGTAATGTTTATATATTATTAATAATATAATACTGCGGGAAAATAGCGTTAGAAACGCTATATAATAACGATTCTCTCGTTCGATTATGAATGAACCTTACTCTTCATTAACCTATGCCTTCCGAAACTTATCAAAATACTCTGAATTGAAATACAATGTATTATAAAATATTTTCGAAAAGAAAAGAAATTAATTAAATAAAAATTTATTATGTATTTAATTTTATTAAATTTAAAAAAATCTATTGCTATTCGACGTTATTATACGTTTATTTGCTTTTATAATAAAAATGTTATAAAGAAAATATTGCTAAATATATTATTTGTAAATAAAACATGCACTTAAAAATGCATATATTGATATCTACATTTTATAGAAATAATAATTTTTATATTTTCCTATATATTGGAAAAAGAAAGCGTAAATGATATAAGTAGTAAAAATATTATGATACGTACTGTGTAAAAATATTATTCGTTGTGTAGATCATATTAAAAAATGAAGTAGGTACATGGTGAGAAGAAGCTTATGTCGTCTTATGACGGCTGCCTACATCACTTAAGTGATTATGGTGAAAAATATTTTGTCACGATACATGTCTTACACATACATATATAATGCTTGTGGAAATCATGTTTTCTGAAATAACATTCGCGTATCGTCAGTCAATAGCAGCGATAAAAAAAAAATAATTTCAATGGTTACATTTTAGTGGTTGCATTTGTAACATTAAATTCGCGCTAATTATTTACATTTTGTAAACAATTTCATATTTTCTTGTTTATACATATAGACATACTTGTCTTTAGATAACTTTTTATTTAGATAACTAAAATATAATAATCCTAATCTAGAATATCAATAGAAATATTCTGAACAAGATCTATGAAATTATTATAATTCTGTTTTGAGTTAATGTTATTATTTTCTTGTTAATGTCCAAGGATTGATTACAGTTGCATCTTTTTTGAGATAATCCTTTATGCAATGACAATACGTTCATATTAGTTTCTGCTTCGTCTGTACATCGTATCGAATCTTCGCGTCGTCGCATCCGTTCTTGCGCTCACCCGCGCACCTAGCGCATCAGCGATTTCTGTCTTCTTGATACTCTCTTTTCGCGA
>Ga0157363_1005583_pt1 | contig 11748 bp, 8 predicted proteins | sample AttsexASBM1_FD_111477 | JGI IMG/M metagenome (GOLD analysis project Ga0157363, IMG submission 111477) | Fungus gardens microbial communities from leaf cutter ant in Ribeirão Preto, State of São Paulo, Brazil - Atta sexdens ASBM1 | ecosystem: Host-associated > Fungi > Mycelium > Unclassified ...
AAAAAATAAAGATATATATATATATATATATATATATATATATATATATATATATATATATATATAATGTATAAAACGATCCTGCATGTATATAAATTCTACGTGAGGAACCTATACGTATTTCGAGCGTAGTATCTCGTGCAAATCATATTTTCGTTGATAAACAAAGTTGTGCCATCGATATGTTATTTTTGTACAATAGTAAAATCAGGTTTCTAGTCAGCGCGATGTTACACGAATTGTAGGTGGATGTCGGTTGGTCGATATTTATTTTATGCCTGCAAATAGATTGGCGTGGTTAAAAACGAAGGCACTGAGTCTACTCGACCCTGAACTAAAAATAACATCCTTTTGCAAATGACGTATCAAAATTAAGGCGAACAGTGCGAAGAGAACGAAAAAGAGGAGAGATGCTCTTTATGGCTTTTAACGAATTCTTGTCATTCGTAGCACAACACCCGTGCTTTCCTCTCCTGCTCGCCGCATCTGTTTCACGAATTCAACGTCCTTGGGCTGACGACCCGATGACGTAGCTCATATCGGCGTTACGAGGTCACCGATGAACGGCATCGCAATCTTCACCGCGTGATCGGCTACACGCACGCGTTCAAACGGGGTTTTTGGAACATCAAGTATACGTACCGTTTAATCATAAACAAGCATTTTGTGTAGAGCTGTGGAAATATCTATTGAGATCTACTCGCGCGTTAGACATCAATACGTCGCTCTCCATTTATCGGAAAAATTATCCCGGGAAATGCAGAGTCATATCGAAAAATGAAATGGTGCACAAATTAAACGCTTAAAAAATTATCGCTTTGGTAATGCATTTGGTATGTAAAAGCTGTGAAGTTGACATGATGATTTGACATGACGTTTTGATGGACGTTAAAAATAATAACTAGCATGATATAGAATCGGAGAATGTACAGTAACGAAAATAAAACGGCTTAAAATTTTATCCGGAATACCGCTTCATTAAATGCTTTGTCAGTTGAATTATTTCGTTCGTTCTATTTTGGTTAAGAGAGTGGTATAAAGAGTGGTTATTTACAATGTTCACTGCGGAATCACTTGCAGAAGTCTGCAAGACAGAATTTTCTTCGATGTGTTCTCGGGAGGATTACAAAAATCGTTGCTGTAGATATCACAAGTTAGAATCCGAATCTTATGTTGCCATAATATAATAACGTCAGGGACGAGAAATGGCGTTGGGTATTCGAGTGCTCGATGTATGTGCGGTTCGAGTGTGCGTACAGGTATTCGGGATACAGTTAGTCGACCTTGCGGCGCGTTCGGCGACTCTAAAATAAAAAAACAACACGCCGACACTCGGTGTGTCTGTATTTCTTCGTGCGCCTCGCGTAAGGTCTACTATACCGATGCATTTTTCAAAATAATCAAGGAGTGCCACGCGAGCAAGAAGAGTGTGAGAAAAAATTGGCGGCTCTCGTGGCGCCTCTCGAACTACGTGTTCTTCCTGTGCGGTCTATAATTTTATCGCAGTGCAAATAAAATTCATCTAGCTGGCAATGGCACGGTTATCTTTTTCTTCTCGCTTGAAAACATTATTGCCGAGTACGAGACTCCGCATCGGGAGTGCATCCGCAAGATATTATCGTCTGTCGTTAGCCACCGCGGATAGCAAACACTTCGCTTCAATCCGTGTCGAAGGAACGACTCGTCCAGCTGTGTAATTTATCTTCCATTGTTGGTTTTCGTTATTTTCCCCAGGCCGTCATTTTTCGTGAGTCTTCGACGTACATCGAAGTTGCGGGTCCCGTTGTTTTTCTGCTGTTATTCCCCCGCGCACTCCATCCTCGTCGCGATCTATCAATTTATTTCTGCGGAAATCTCCCATCTATCTCCGATAGCACGGGATTACACCGGCGCCATACGCGTAAAAAAAATGCAACGTGCAATTTCAGCAATATCTTTGCATCTACACTGAGAGATATCGAATGTGGTATCGAGAAATCATTTCGCGCGCATGGATCATGCGTTGAAAATTATTGACTATGCGGACTATTCGTTGCTTTCTCTGATGTTGCTGCGTCAAACTTGAGATTTCAGTTATCGTGCAATAGTTAAAATATTACATATATATAAATGTATAATGTCGCGGTAAATTATTTATGTATATGTAATATTCAAACGAAACGAGGAGAAATGCCTCATATTTAGCGGCAGCTTAGATTTTTTTAACGCGGCACGAAACGTAGAAAATCAAATGTAGATTTAGTAATGTGATGATTGTAGTAATTAATATTCTAGTTTTGAGAAGGCATCTATTCGCATCTATTCGCGCACTTAAAATTTTCATCCTTTAAATGTCTTAGCGAAAAGTATTTACAGGAACTAATATGCGTAAAATTTCATGAAGATGACAAAACTCTTGAAGATTTAAAATGAATTATTTTTGAACGAATATTTATCAGTATTTCTATTTTTAATTTTAGATGTGCACTTATTCAGTAATAATGAAATTGAATTAAAATTTAATATTTAAATTTTTGAATAAGAAATTAGTTAGTAGTTTGATAACTTACTGTTCTAATTTAATTTTCAATAATTAAGTTTTGTTGAAATATTACTAATGTGAAAGAAAAAAATAAAGCTTTACTTGTTAAATATAAAAAAATGTGTGTTATTTTTTGATATATTCGGGGCTCCATGTCTTATCTTGATATACGCATTATAATTTCTTTATTGCAGTCTTGCACTTTTATTGCTGATACGATGCTGCTTTCTTTCGACATTCCATGTGGCCTCTTCAAAATACGCTCAATGTACAGACAGTGAGCAAACAGATATATGAATTCGCATGACGCAGCAAGCGCATCTACTTTGCACCTCCTTAACGCGAACACGACAAAAGTCGTAGTCATCGCTAAATTTAAAAATATCTTTCAGGTAGATCGCGCGATCAACACAAGATCACTTTCGCGCGAACATACTCCTATCAGTCGCGAAGACTTCTCCTCTCTCATTTCCTCTTTCGCGCATTTCTACATCGTTCTATCATAGAACGCTTCACTTTTCGAGGTAGAAAGGACGCGGGTTATCTCACATCGGCGATACTCTCCCGCTAATAATGGAAGTTCTTATCGGCATTAGAGATTTTTTTTTTCGTGTGTGTCTGTGTGTGCACGCGCGCGCGCGCGTATGTGTGTGTGTATGTGTGTACGTGCACGGTTATTTCCTTGAAGCCGCCGATTTGCGCCGTTGATGTTTTGCATGCGAATGGTACGAAGGCGTACCGTTGCATTGGGGGATGCACCCCAAACCAAGAAAATCGGTTCCGGTTACGTACACGCGTCATGTGCACACGATCACGTACGAAATGATGCTCGCGCGAGTGTGTGTGTGTGTGTGTATGTGTGTGAGCATAGCACGCGCTTTTGTGCTTGTCCCTGTGTACAGCAGTCAGTATTATGTCACACCATGTATTGAGGTCAGTGACCCTGACGTGCGCACCGAGCGTGCCCGACGACTCTCCGACGACTCTCCGACTTCCGTATACGCACAGAGGTTAAGAACCACGAAAATTCGGCGAACGGAGGCACGTGTAGGTACACACCGCGATTGCATTCAACCGATACAACCGGATGAGCATCATATTTTTAAATCTTTGCTATATTTTAAGCCATGGCTTAATCATGGTTTTAAATCATTTTTTTTGTTAAGTACACGAAGTAATATAATAATAATAGATAATAATATGAAGTAATAATATAAAGTAATATAACGTAAAGTTTTTATATAGAGAATTCATATATATATATATATATATATATGAAATAATTAAACAAAATGTTTAAGCTACACAAGAATGTAATAAATAGGCTGCATAATTTTCTACGAGATAGATAGTCTTTTGTATTAAGTAAGTTTTGTAAAATTTTTATTTAATTATTAATGAAATGTCACGCAATTCGTTTGCGATTTTATTTTCGATAAAAAATTTTTAACTGCAAACATGAGCGAAAAAAGTGAGATAGATTGCACATTAAATATTTGAAAAACGTATTCTTTCTTTGACTGATAAATTTTAATGTAAATTTATACATGTACAATATATATTGAAAAATGCAAATATTATACACATACAGTAGATTTGTGACAGGCTTCTTTAACTTTTAAAACAAGATATTCATGATTATGGAGAAAACAGCCTTTCATCGCCGATACTCTCGAAGTGATTATTGAACATAATTTTTTGCGTTTCTGAAGTCGGTCACGCTAATTACACGCAACGGGCGAAATTTTATGGAACGCGATGAAGAACTGATTTTTACAACGGTCTTTGAAGCTCTCTCACGGCAAATGGTTATTCTTGCAAAACCGCCAAAGCAAAATCTCGCATAGGTATACACGCGATTTATACATACTCTATATAGACGAAGAGTGAAACATAGATAAATAGATAGATAGATAAAGGCGTTTATTATTATCCTAGACATGCTCTAAGGACAAAAAACAAAAGAAAAGTAACAAAACAAAATAACTGAAGTGATAGGTACAGCAAAAGTAGGTAATACAAATATAAAAAACAAGAAAAAACAAAATAATATAAAATGAAAATAATCTATATTGAATAGTGTTACAAAGTGATGGACGCGAATGAGAAGCCGTAAAAAAGATAAGAAAAATAATTCAAATACAAAAATAATATAGATTCAGAAAATGAAATAAATGTATGAAAATAAATTATATCGAGTAGTATTAGAAAATGATAAGTGAGAAGCTACAACAAAAATAAAAAGAAAAGAAGGAATAAAAAGAAATAAAAAAACAATTAAAAATAAAAACTAAGAAATAAAGTAAAAAGAAACAGAGAGAAACAGAGAGAGGAGGCCTCTATTTACAATAGATAAAAATCAAAGTATCTAAAATGTCCGAGAGGTAGATTAACTACGTGTGCTCCAGTTTCCCTCATATGTTTATTCTTTTTTCTCGATTTTCAATACAGATATTTGAAGTATATTTGACTACAGATATCAATAAAGAGGAAATATTTTTGTGGTGAGATTGATCCGTCCGTCAGAATCGTGTTGTATCTTAATCTTAGATTCTCTAGTTTATATGTCTCGCAAGTGTCAATCGCGTTGATGTGCCATCGTTTTCGAGGCTTATGTATTATGTAAGTGCAACTTAATATTAAATCGCCACAGAAATCGGTGTGCTAGTCACTTTCGCTTATTTCACCTGCTAAAGGTGTTGATGAAAGTGTCAGAGCAAGTGAGTCACGCTCGGTGTGACAGCCGATTTTCACTCACCGAGGTTCCACACACTGCTTTGCTAGAATTAAACTTAATATCATAGCGATGCAGATATCTCGGCATCGGATAGCTCGTGATCTCTTTAATATTTTCGAAAGATGTTTAATATTATTAAAAGAAATTCGAATTCTAAAATCACTCACTCTAAATTACAATACTTTTTGGTTTAATTCGTCTCAGAATTGTGTAATTAATGTATCAATATTTCGCATTATTTTATATACTAATATTAATTGCTTCAATTGCGAGTCATGAGTATCTATTTATTAATTTTACATTTTTGTATACGAAATTAAAATGTAAAATTTACGTTTAATTACGACGAATTAGTGAAAACGATAATAACAAGTAACAAAATTTTCGAAATTTTTGTATTTGAGAAATAATTATATATTTAGATTATTTCTTATTTCTCTAGATTTAATCATATGGAGTAAATATTCCTAAACATCAATCAAAGATATATCCTTTAAGCTAAGTCAAGATGAATCGGATCAGTATTTGTTTGTCGGTAAAAAAGTAATTATTATAAAATTAAATTCTGTTATTAAGTTTCATTATAATTTTTATAACTTTGGCTTAGATTTCAACAAAATACATGGTATTTCTAATTATAACGAAAAAAATCAAGAATATAGGATTATCCGCCGATTTGTCTGAAAATGAAAAGCAAAGCGGATTATTAGTTAACTAGACTGAAACTCTACATTGTAAATAAATTATAATTTGCATAAATTTCAATCTTTTTCTGAAAAAGTCATAAAACTCATGATTTTTTTTTGAGATCGTGATTTTATATAAAAAACAAAATTACCTATTTTATGCACTCATGATCTTTGCACTTGTATAATTAACTAGATTATGTAATATAGAACTGTTATTTATTACTTCCAGAGCAGAGAAAGCACTCCGAAATAACTAGCATGATAAAACAGTTTGGAACAAAAAAATAATAAAATTAATGACAACTGTCAATTAACTATTTTAAAATTTATATATAATATTGCTCTGATTTGTTTTGTGATCCGATTCGCCACGGTCTAACTGAACTTACAAAGTGAAAGTATAGATATAGGAAAAATAAATTTGCAGAAAATCGAACGACATTATTAATCAGATCAATGTAATTTTCTTAATTGCCGTCTTTTAGCTTGCAATTCTGCAAATCATTGTGTGATGATCGCGCAGAAAAAGACTTAAATAACGGTTAATAATGGCATTGCGCCGGATCGCGCTTACTTAGATGTTAATGCTCGGAAAAGCGTTACGATATGGCACGTTGCATGTCGACGTTAATGCGCATCACGAGATTCTCGCGCAACAAACGCCATGGCTTGCTCAGAGCTGCGTGTGTTTCTCTGATTGATTGTTTCACCTACATGTGCCGCAACATCACGGCTGGCAAGCCTGCAGCCATAGTGTACTACTCCATATTGCGCACACTCAATCTTTCCGTTTTTCTCACTTAGAACATGCAAGTATTACATTACATGCATGGTGCGCTTGTACTTTCGAAGGCAAAGAACACGCGTGATTTGCACCCGAGACTTGGAGACTGTTTGGACGATGCTTGAGGCAATTTTGAAAATATACGTTCACGTCAAATAGATAGGATTTATTTCAGCCGGTGAATTTTTGCGAATTCGTTCGCGGTGCGTGCTATTATGGTATGATTTATGTATGGATGCCCAAGAAGTTGCCAATTTTCTTCTGCTGCGCGTATATTATCTGTATTAAAAAGAAACAAAAAGAACAATTAGATTATTAATTTTCAATTAACAGTCTGTAACATTCATCTTTTAGTTCTAATAATTCTCAACAGAAATGGATATCGAAACGTCATTATTTGATTAATTTTTAATATTGAAATTCTGATACTGAAATTCGATACTGCGAAGAATTGAGTTTAGTGACGAAAATTTTAACTCTTTATAATTTCTAATGTATGTCCTGTATTCCATTGATTACACTGTGTTCTTTTTATTGACACGCTGATGAACGTGGAATGAACAGTCACACTTTTAATTGCTTCTACATAAAACATTATATGTCGATCTGCACCTGGTATGACCTAGTAGTTATTGTAACCGATGTTGAGAAAGCGGAAGTGCGTTTTGAGCAAGGTGAATGTCTGCTGTTGAATAGTGATATAGCTGGAGAAAATGATGGATATTCACGATAGAACGAACGGTTAAGGTTATTATGAATAAATATTATAAAGATATGAAAAGCCAATAGTGACAGACAATCTACGAGAATAGAGAAAGGTTTTTAATAATGCATATGATAATGAAAGAGAGAGAAAACGAAGCATATAAGTCTTTTAGAATCTTTCTATCTTAGCTATAGATACTTTAAACTAAAATAAGGAAAAGGTCTGAATAGCTCTTTCAATTCAAGTTTAATATTTTTTAATAAAATAATTAGAATAACGTAGTTTTTTTTAATGCTAGGACACTTCATTAATAGAAAAAAGTAAATATAATGTCAGTTGTTAGTATTTGTTGCAAATTTTATTTAAAATAATTATTAAAAACAAAATATATAAAATATGTATTACTGATATTATTATTACCAGAATGTTTTTTAAAGTTTATAAATTAAATTCTAAATTACGAAGAAACGTAATGATGACTTCAATAGTAATAATCAATAAATTCTTATTGAATTAAATTTGAAATAAAAAATAAAAGATAAAAGATTTTGGGACATGTATACGAAATAAAAGGGAGTAATTGACGGTTAAGTGTGGGAAGCTGTACAAGAAATAAAAAAATTGGATGCAAGGAAGAACATGAGACTCGATTGGTGAGACAAGCGAGAAATAGTTAGAAATGTAGGGCAAAGGGTTGGCGAGATCAATAATCCCCTTTCTTCCCCGCTCAGTCTCTGATATCGAGGTGTTAGGCCTATACAATCCCTCTTCATCTCCCTCATACTCGCGCCCCGCTTTCTTCTGCGTAGTCTCATTCCAAGGAACGCGAATTAATATTTCAGTCTGACTGGCCATCCGAGAAAAACGGCTTGATTAGAAATGAACGTATTGAGAAAGAGGATCGACATTCAAATAATCGATTGCGAAAGATTTGTCGGAGTTTTATAAATAATAATGCTTCTTAAATATTGAAAATAATTGATTATTATTATTTTCAATTGAGTAGTTGAGCTATTATGATTGTATTTTTATAATTTTTTATCGGAGGTAAAATACTGATAATAATAGAAAATTACATATAATAGTATTGATCGTAAATTTTCTCTTTATAAAAAACGAGTTAATGATTGTCTTTGTATCATATCTCTCTCTCTCTCTCTCTCTCTCTCTCTCTGGTATTATTTTTTATTTTTTTATTTATATTTCTATATTTATATTCTATACACGTTCCTCCTATATGCATTTATTCTTTACTCAAAATACTGATCCATTGTAATAATATTTCTTGAAACAATGTTAGAAAAAAAATAGGTAACATTGATCGAAATCGGTGAATATCGATCATCAGTAGACTAGCGACATTATATTTCTCGAATGACTAGCGACATTATATTTCTAAACATTTTTGCGAGAATGTCTGTTGTTTTCTTTTTTCCAGTCTATAGTCTATATAATAGTTAACTACTTGGTTATGTAGCCTCGCCCTTCCGTCATTCAACTAGGTTAACCATAACACGGTAGAAGTTTCGCAACTGCGAGCCCTCTTCTTTTCCAAGTTTTCCCACGAAATGTTCGCACAGCTGACTGCGACTCACTTTCGTTTAGAAGGTAAGGATCACGTCCAAGTCTTCTTTTGCTTTTCCAGGTCACTCTATGAATTTTGTGTGTATAGTAATGTTATGTATTAGAGAGAAAGAGTCTCTCAGGTACTTCTGCGATAATTTGAATAGATCATCATTGCTTTCTTTTTTCTACAATATTGTCTCAAGTTCCATGTTTCAGGTTAATATGGAGTTGATTTCCCTTTATTGGAAATTTTATTAAGCGCTCTTTTCTTATTACTTTTTAATATACAACATTAAACTGCCTTTGTAGTTAACTCTTAAATTAAATTAAGATTTTCTTAAAGTAAAATTTATTTGAAAATATATAATTATAAATTTTAATATAATCTTGAAGCACACATTCATTCTACATATATATTTCGTTTTTCATTTCCAAACAGCAAATAATAACATAGAAATTATTATTTAAATTTAACGTTTATCGTTTTATTTTTTCTTTTTACATACATTTGTGTATATATTTTAAATTCTAATATTTTATACATAGATATATTGTAATTTTTATTTTTCAAGGAATTGTTACATTAACCACAAATTGTATCTCAGCATGTCATACATGTATATTTATTAATGTACATCGTCGCCGGTGCATGATGTAAACAACTGCGGCTATTTAGTTAACCTGCGTGGTGCATTCGGGCAAATGGTCAAATTTATCGGTTCGAAGTGTACCTCAATATAATTTACGATGGCGGTCTGAGTGATTTATATACCGAGTAGCACGATAACTGATCCCGCGAGCATTTGTGTTTCCTCATTGCGACAATAGTAACTTTGCGAACTCGAGGAAATATATCATCCGGAAGCGCAACGTCGATTGTTTCTGATTTTCATGAATCAAACCGTGTTTTCAGTATAATAAGCTAATTATGTTAAATTATGTTAAAAGTTAAAATAATGAATTAATTGCACTTTTGTAATACTGGTGAGTTTAATTTTTGAAATATTTTTAATGCAGAAGAAATGTATTAATCATTTCAGAAAAATTTTTGATATGCATTTTGATATAGTTTTCTGTTACATTTTATTTTCAACTTAGAACAAAATTTCTTTAATTCAGAATATCAAGTATTTTATCATAAATAATATCTGTAATTAGTAAAAAAAAATGTTTAATATTTAATTGATTCTTATTAGCCCATATTCTTTTTTTCATTATTTTTATTTGATTTTAAGAGTCCGATTTATTTAATTATTTTAAAAAACTTTTAATTCGATAATAATAAAGAAATAAATATTTTTTGTTTAAAAATTCCAAAATTGAAAATGCTTGAATGCTGAAAATTCAATTTTAAAAAATGAAAAAAATTGATAATTTCTCTTTTCATTAAATAAAAATTGATTCCAAAGTTTCTTCTTGAATTGGAAAGATCTTTTGCGATTTCAAAACACTCGATATAGCATTATAGGCGCCACGGCGCCGCTCTTCTTTTTTATATGGGCTCGTTCGTTTTAATCCTGCAAATACTTTCCGCTTCGGTAAAATTCGAAAGGACCGAAGTTAAGGGATGAATGGGCGGCGTGGCGCAAAGGGAGCGTATTCTTCGGTTCCGCGGTGGCGGCTTCTGCGTGACAAAGTCAGTGATAAAAAAGGTATCCTCTCATCCCTTCGTGTCTGATCGGCGCCTTTGATGGTCACCATGGCAACTCTTCGTCTCTTTTGCTCGAGTACTCGCCATTACCTTCCTCTTTCTTTTCCCGCGAGAGTTCATCCCTTACGGTCACCCGCTCGCTCGCGTTTCTTCTTTTTCATTCGCAAAATCTCTTCTTACCAATGTATGAGTATGCGATTAACAAAAGATATCCATACATCCATCTAGACGTGCTATAAATATTGACGATTGCTTTGAGAGAAGAATATTTGTCACGATTCGTTGAAAGCTTTTTCATCGTTGCGGTATAATTAAGAAAATTCTTTAAGAGGAATTTTAAAGAGGAGTTTTAAAGAGAATCTACAAATGTGTTTATTTAATTAATTATAACGTTGTTAATTTTCTCAATTCAATCAATGTTTTTGAAAAGCTTTTATTATTTAAAAAAAATCTCAATTATCATATCCATATTTTGCTCTGTCTCTTTTATTTTTGTTTCATTTATTTTTACGTATGTCCGAAAGTTAGAAATACAAACGATAAGTCCATTTTATAAATTATATCGTTTTTTTCCCTTGGCTGCTAGTGCACTGAGTGCATATTAAATTATAAATTTATTTAGTCTTAATATAAAATTGATATGTAAAGATTTTTCGTATTATAAAATACATATTTTATTTAACAATACAATAAAATATTATAATATATATATTATAATATATATATATTGAGAATTTTACGATTTAATCTGTATTTTATACTTATATTATTTATACTTATATTAAACATACATTTTTATCTATATCAATTTGTGTACGATGGCTTTAAATTGCACTCAATGTGTACTAGTGCAGCCAAAGGAAAACGCTATTGAAGAAGAAAACATGAAGAGAAAGAAGGGGGAAGAAGAGAGAGAGAGAGAGAGAGAGAGAGAATTACAAGTAGATAATTCATATAATCATTACATTGGAAAAAATTAATGAATTTTTTAATGAAAATCTTATAACTCGCTTATAACTATATATATATATATATATATATATATATATATATATATATATATATATATAATATATCTTTTTTTTATATCTTTT
>Ga0157363_1005584_pt1 | contig 11747 bp, 4 predicted proteins | sample AttsexASBM1_FD_111477 | JGI IMG/M metagenome (GOLD analysis project Ga0157363, IMG submission 111477) | Fungus gardens microbial communities from leaf cutter ant in Ribeirão Preto, State of São Paulo, Brazil - Atta sexdens ASBM1 | ecosystem: Host-associated > Fungi > Mycelium > Unclassified ...
AGTGTTATGCTCATTGGTTCTTATGATTATGCAGCTTATATAATTTTATATGTAATAGCCCTTAGATAACAAATTAGCATGGAATAATTGAAGACATAATACATATATTTGAAACACTGCTTTCAAGACATTTTATAATGAAACATATGAAACGTAAAAACACAGAATTTTATAATGTTAATTCAAAATTATTATATATAACAATTATTATTTATAACAAGGAAAACAATATTAAATTAATTATATTATAGAAAAAGATATAGAGAAAATTATATACATAATCTATGCACATCATTATGTTCATTATATTTATTTATATGTATATTATAATTTTTTCTTTACATATCAATTATAATATATAATTTTCTCTCTTTTTATCTTTTTTCTAATATATATAATAAAGAAAATATAAATATACCTTGTTTAACTTATGTTTTCTCGTGGAGATATTCGCTTTAAAACCTTTCGATGTCTTCTTACGCTTGCAAATTAGAGAAGTGTGATATTATCTTTTCCAAATGTCATTATATATCCTCAGTAACATATTATATATATATATATATATATATATATATATATATATGCTTCTTCATTATGCGCGTGCTTTATGCTTTAGCTGGCGGGAAGTACCGAATCTTATCTCACTCATAACAGTCAGCGACATTCTTTTCATACTTATTAAATGAGAGTGTGTATATACATGCAGGGGAAAAACATTCTCTCTATTTCTCGACGCTTTCTCGGCGTATGAGAGAATGTCTCGCACGTGGAGATAGAATTTAAAGAAACTTACGGAATTACCGAAACGTGCGCGTGTAAGAGAGCTATGGGAATCCCCATTAAACATGTAGACTTCTAATTTTCTATCTTGATTCTCTGTTATTGTGTTCTTACGAAAAATAAATCGCCCATTTGTTACAACAATGATACAATTGTCAAAAAACAAAATCTCCAAGAAAATGAGTTCACATGTTTCGAACCATTAAAATATTGTAACTTTAATTTTGAAATGCAAATTGTAGAGAATTAAAGTACATAATTGTAATACACATATCCTTTCTTCCTTCTTTGTTTCTTTTTTTTTCTTTTTTCTTTTTTTCTTTTTTCTTTTTTCTATTAAAAAAATTTTAATTTTTTAGTTTCGTTTTGATGTTGCAGCAGATAAACGAAATAATTTTAGACAAGAGGCAATAAGCAGATATAGGTATATCTAATGCATTTTTCTCTCATAAATTTCCTCACGCATTATCAATTTCATTTAGTGTCAATTTCATATTTTACCTTATATTTTATTTATTATATAATTCAGATCCGCGAATTTTTATTAGTTCGCCACATAAGCATACTATAGAAATTTGTAAAAATCTCGGTAAAATGAAAGATTGAAAATTAAATTTTTTTGTGCACGAAATTTATACGCTGCTTAGTGTAACGAAGGTGATATCAGCACGAAATTTCATCCTTTATTTGATTCTTTAGCGGCAGATCGAACTGTTTCTGAGAATCTGTAGTGCCTTACCGCTACTTCCATAACCACCCACGTTTCTACAAACCCTTCCCCCCTTTCCACCTGCACGATTGAACGTGAGCCCAACATCAGAATAAAACTACGACGAATTCTACCTCCATCACGTTAACGTTCCTCCTCCGTCTTCTATCGTAGAGACCATTTATTTCGATCGTAACCAATGTCGTTTCGCAGTTCACTTCAAAGTGGAACGGGCTGCCTCTATCGCCATGGTAAAACGCGACGTCATTGACGTTACAAGATGATTCATACTCATGATGCAAGTAGACATCTACTTGCATCATGATTCATACTAAACCAGTGGCCTATTTCTTTACCTGAATGACATTTGCTATTAGGACAGTGTGTTATGACATATTACATTAGAACACAATATTAAGCTAATATGTCTATTTGCAATATTTGAAAACAATAAAAAAAATATTTTGTATTTGTGTTAAAACCGAATCTTGTTAAATTTTTAATATATCCGAATATAATTTAATATAAAATGAATGTGTTATTTGATAATAAATATTTCTTATTATTAAAATAACACAATTTATGAGTTAGTGAACAAATAACATTAAATAGTATTCTTAAATTTAAGTATTCTTAAATTTAAAAAATTTTTCAAATTTTAAGAATAAATTTTAAGAATAAATAAAATGTGTAAATTTAATCTATAAATATATAAACTTTAAATATATATTGGGTTGTCCGGAAAGTTCGTGCCGATTTTGAAGGAAAATTGAAACGCAGAAGATTTAAATTTTAGTATACATTTATTAAATTTAAATCTTTTGCGGCACGAACTTTCTGGACAACCCAATATTTATAAATTTTAAATATATACTAAATGGTACTTAATATACTAAAATGTATTTAAAAAATTCAACATAACATAAAATAAATGTTACTGCATATTTATTTAAAATTGTAAAAATGTGCTTTCAAATTTGCTTACAAATTCGACAAACTTTAAATTGTTAATATTCCGCAGAAACATTTTGTAAAAACTAAACATTTAATCAGAGGAATGTCTATTAAGATTGATAAACTTCATATTAACATATCGCAATCATGAAACAATTCTGTCCAGAAAATGTTTTATTTATAATAACAGCAGTATAGAGTTTGTAATGCTAATACATGAAATAAAATGCAAAATCGAAGTAAGCACAGAAATGGGCCTCGGAAATCTGAACAAGATGCGCCACGATCTGCTTTTGAAAGGCACTGAGATACCATTGAGAACTCGCTAGTAGTCCTTCAGAGCTTATAAAAATCACCTCCGGTAGTAAATATTCATGTCGCACAAGGCGTTGCTTTGACTCCGTATGACGAGGCATTTACCTACTTTCTAAAGTGAGTCTCTTTATCTTCGAACGTATTTTTATGACAGATTCTAAGCGTATGGATTTACGAGCAGATATATAGAGAACTTATACTGCTAAACGTCTCTCTGGCGCAAACATTGAGAAAATATCCATAAATCATTATATCCTTTTTTTTTATTAAAAGGAAAATCTATCGGTTGCTTTAACAGCCATCGTATTGATTAACGATTCATGATAGCATGCCCGATTATCCGCTTGAATAAACACACGTACGTGTGTATGAATTTATTATATATGTATTATGTCGTTGAGAGAAATACGTTATAACACTCATTTATATTGTTTAATAAATCATGCACTACAGCGGGTACCATTTCGACACTTTTACTGCGATATTACCTCATTATATATATATTATAACATTTAACGCATTTCTCTTGCTTTTAACAGCATGTAAAATGCTGAGCTTGTACATATAGCAGAATAAAAAATCATGAATTTATTTTAAATAAACTAAATGTACAAAAAATTGTGAATTTATTTTAAACACATTTATTTAAAACTTACTAAGATGTCGTAAAACATTAGAATTACGTAGCGTAATAATCACACATAATACATACAATATAAAGTTTCTTGTTAACGTTGATTACGCGTTGAAATATTCACATCACGTGCGAGGAGCATTATCGTAGCTTGCAAATGTTTAAGAGGATAAAGGTAGCCAGTGCGGTAGGCTAATGTCTTGCTTTGCGCAGTTGTAATTTACGATTATTATTGATTTTTTTCGTTTGCATATACCATTTCATATTGAACGGCACTGTAAACGGCGCTGCTACCATTACTGACAATAGTAATAGACTGATGATATATAAGCCCAATTTCATATTGGGTATAATTCTGAAAAAATTTTTTTTTCATATGAAGCAACATATTAAATTTATACGTAAATCATAAAAATGTCAATTCTGTTTTCTAACAGCCTGTTACGCGAGATTTATTACAATTGAAAGGTTTTCATACAAACAAGTTTAAAAAGTTAAATTTTTAGAGAAAAAATTTTTTTCACAAAAAATTTTTCATCTTCAAACTGTTCATTATATAGATATGGTAATTTTTCGAACCTACAATAAATATAAAAACAAAGCTCTAGGGCTTTAATTTTTGAGGATTCATTAAAAAAAAAAATCAAAAAATCTCTGTATTCATTTAGTTCTTCGGAAATTTTATCTTTATTATCTATTTATCCCGTAACATTTTACATTTTTGCTCTTTTTTAATGATAAAGATGAAGAAAGAAATATTATTTCAAGTGTTAAAACAAAAAATTTTATTTTTTGTTATCAAAACTGTATAAATTGCTATTAAACAAAAATATCCTTTGTTAAACACACTCTCGTGTGTTTTCTATTTTCTATCTATTCTATCTATTCTTGCCAAAACAAAATTGTTCACAATTGATAGAGAATAATTTTATGTCATAACCTAGATTCTTTTAAAATAGACTTATTTAATTTTTATAGGAAAGCCTTTTAATTGTATCTCAAAATATGCCATAATTTCCAAAAAGAAAATTGTGATAATTTTGTGACATCGGATTAACAATCAATAAAATAATATTGACTTACAGATTCCACGTTTATATTTAAGTTAAATAACTCTGTGTTGCTCTGTCGTCTCACAAATCTTACTAACCGTCGAGTTTAATCAGCAACTTTGAGATAATGTTATTTCAGGACGAGGATTGATGTTTCACATTGGTGGCCAAAGCAGAACTGGACCAACACTTGAAAGTTTCCCAAGCCTATACATCATTCAATCTCCTCTGCTCTAGTATGATGCAAAGGATAACGCATATTTATTTCACATAAATGTCCCCTCGTGTCAATCAAACATTTTATACTGTAACAAGCGAGTATGCTCGTCTAACCAATTCGCTTGCCACGTATATTCTGAATAAGGATGAATCACATTTACGTGACTCATCCTGATGAGTTATATCGACGCGAATTACATCCGTTAATTTATTTATGAGAGGACGAATAAACAAGCATATGAATCGATTACATGCATATTATTTATTACGTATCGCGTCACATTATATAGAACGATATCTAATTCCACTTTTTTTTTCGTGTAAAATCAAATCGATACATACACAATATCACATGAATTTCTAATCGTAGTGGAAATCACAAACGCCCGTAATATTATCTATCAATATTTGACGTTGTAGCGCCGAATAGTTGTGGTACGAGAGTAGGCTGATACAACAGTCGAATTGTGACGAATAACGTGCGCATCCCATATCATCCTATGGATTTGTTATCGCGGATTAAACAAATACGGGTGCAGTTTGGATACGTCATATTGCGTTTCTACATATATCATTATTATATATATATATATATATATATAGAGAGAGAGAGAGAGAGAGTGTAATGTCTCATAAAGGCTGACAAGCTTAAAAGGAAATTTTCGATATCATTTCGAAACGGAAATTCTAATATCAAAATGTCGAGGCTATTAATAATTTTTTAATATAATAAATATCAGTAATTTGTGATATCATATTTTTTGATATCATTTTGAGACGAAAATCCTAATACCAAAATGTCATATAATAATATTTTAAATTATAATAAATATCAATAATTTTATCTTTGCATACATAATCTTATATATACTTGTTTTTATATATATATATATTGTATCGTCTAAGAATTGATATATATATACATATATATCAATTCTCAGACGATACAAATCTTATCACGAAGTAAATAATAAAGGCGCGCGATAACCAATACGATCGTGAGACGATGATATTTGCAGAGCTCTTCCGTCGGTGTCCTGAGTTTCCTCGACAGACACGCATTTGTACCTATTCACGGAAAAACGTGACGAGTATCATCGACTTTGGAAAACACTTTCGTCCAGGCATACTGCAGTTTCCCAGCGACAGCTTTTGCGAAAGCGGTAGCGACCCTACGTTACGTCAAGAACGCGCATTCAGTGCGGAAACGTTTACTACGGCCGATAGGAATCGACGGGTGAGAAAGAAAGTGTGAGAGAGAGAGAGAGAGAGAGAGAAAGAGAGCGGGGGCGGGAGGGAGAAGAGTGAGAGCGGAAATACAGAAGGGAGATCGGAATACAGTCGTGAGAAAGACAGCAAGGTGAAACGACGACGTTCGCTATACGTGGCCTGAAACTGGCAGGCGAGACGAAGAGGGTGAGCGGAGTTCCCTCGGGAGCTTGCTCGGCTCCCGCGCGCTATGGCGCGCCGTCTCCACGGCGCGATCTATCGCCCCATTGACCGCCACTCCATTATCAGGATAGTAATGCCGTAACCCCGTATCCGTAACCCTGCCCTACTCGTGTCGCTCTATGCTTCTACCTTACCCAGGAATCCACCACCAGTCTACCCTTTTGTTAGTTTATCGGAACAACCCTTCGTTACAACTGTCCAAAAGAGAAAGATCGCGAGAATAATCGTGGCCGATAATTTTCAATGCAATACCTGCAGGATATTTCTCAGATTCTATGTTAAAAAATAATAATATTTCTTAAAATTATCTTATATATTAAATTAGGTTCAGGTTTTTTTCTCTTGTAAAAGATCTACCTACTAAAACTACGCTACTTGAACTTCCCTTTCAATCAAAAACGCTAAATACGTTCTACTGTTTCCGCATTCGAATTGTAAAGGCAAATATACTGTGCCGTACTTCATGAATTTTTGATCGAAATACGTGGGTAGTCATGCGCACATCGTGCACAGTCGCGATAAATATTTAGCAAATTTGCTGCCAACGGCACAATATTGGTTTTTTTTTTGCGCCTTTCGTTTGCGGCTGCAACCGTTTGGTCTTCGTTGCAAAGAATGATTATAATACCGCGAAAAGTACAGATAATGGAATTAATAAAATCATAATGAAAGATAAAATTTCGCACTTGTATGCAAATAAATTTTTATCCAGCTTTTATATAATTGAAATATCGTTAAAATTTATTTTAATTTTATTAACTTGAATGCTGTATTTTAATACAATCTATTTTATTGCATATTGATCTTGAATGCTTTATTTAAATTTCTCTACAGTGACTATAATTTGAATATTCAAAGCTCGTTTTTGCAAAGCAATAATATAAGAATAAAAAATTCAAAAAGGTGTAAGTTAAAGATAATTGTAACCTTTATTTCAAAAATGTGTTAAGAACAGTTTTAATTCGCAATCTTTTAGCCAAAAAATAATAAATTAATAAAAAGTATAAAAATTAATATAATATATAAAATTTGATATAAATTATAAGCTAAATCAACGGTGGCCTAATTTATAGATGGATTAATTTACTTATATATATGTTATTACTGCGTATTGTAGAGAAGGAAAAACAAATGATATACAATATCCATATCATAAAGAAAATAACGAAATTTTCTTTTTGAGCTCAAACTAGCGATAACAGGTAGCAAGTTGCTCACAAACATACCTTGCAGCTTTTGGTTGTGAGGATGCCCGAATTAATTACAAGCCACTTCTGACCTAACGGCAAACTAGAATCCGTGGCAGCTATAATTAAATTATATATAACTACTTTAACAGTAGCAAAGTTAAGAGAAACGCTTCTTCAAATTAGGGAGGAAATTTTTGAAAAGAAAATTGCGCTACATTCAAAAAAAATTATTTCCATTTAAATATAAAGGAAATGTCTAAAATTGTGTAGAATATTTTTTCAAATATTTGCTTTAGATTCGAATAAATTACAAAAGAATAAAATCTTGTGCATTTTATATCGTTTTTTACAATTTAAATTTACGCTTTATTAAAATATATATTTTTAATAATAAGTATATAAAATAGTAACTAGTGATATTTTATAATAAATTCTTTATAATTTTTGTAAGATTATAACAAAGTCTAGTTACGAACAATTTGATCGAAATTAAAGTAGGAATGAAATAAGATGTAATGTCTTTTTTATGTATACTATCTCAATCTTTAAATAATGCATGTCTGCTATATTTCCACCACTTTTATCGATGTAAATTACAAATTTCGAAGTATTAGCGCAACTAGAAAAACTATAATATATTTTGCTAAAAAATACGAATTGACAAAATAATATAATCAATAATTAGTAAAAATTCGGATATACTGATTTTTTTGCTTATATCTAAAAGGTGAACTTATAAATGGTGATTTTTTCTGATTTATCAAGTAACAATCTATAAAATCTATAAAATTTGGCATTGTTATAAGATTTCAGAACGTTCCCGTGTGTTTGACAAAAATAACGAGCCAATCAAAAGTTTATCATCTCGTGACCAGACTCTATTATAGAGTCTCTAGTTTAGATCAAATAAGGCATTTTTCTTCGTCATATATCATATATTTTCACATATTGATCTAATAATAACGTCATTTATTATTGTTTAAAATAATATTACTGAAAAGTGTAACACTTTACTAGTTCATCAATATCAATATCAATTATTTGTAACTTAAATCTCTCTCTTTACTTATTGTCTTCTTTTCCTATTTTTCTAACATAACGCAAGTGTGTTCTATTCGTCCTACACGATTACTACGATTCTTTCTGATTTGCTAAAAAGTGTTGTCTTTCTTCCAAAAATAACACTGTTTCCCACGATGTAAAGGGAATCACTTCGATTGGTCGTACCAGTACAAATCGAAACGATCTTGTCGCCCCATACAATTTTGCGAAACGCCCGTCCCAGATCGCTAGAACGCACGCGAACTTACGTCAGAATATGTCCCGGCGTTCCTCACGAACAGTGCCATCCGCATCCCGATCACGTAGCTCAGGAAATCTCAACAGATAGACGCAAGTCGGAGCATGGACTCGTCCTAAGCAGCTCGAATGGGAATACACCTTCGTTCCCGACACTGGAAGACGCCCGACAGCTCTATCGCGAATGAGAGACCGCGTCAGCGACTTTCAGGATAAGTTGCGCTCACCAAAGCATTTCGATTTTCGCGTTTAGACAATATCGCAAAATAACGACCAATTTAAATTTATGATGAATAATTCTGTCAATGTTCACTCAGCTTTCTCAAATTGTACGTTTCAAAAACGATTTTAATCATCACTAATCTCCGATGATCGGCAGCACCAGAAGGAAATGTATCAGCGTGAAATATTTCATATTGATACTCTTAAATCCTTCAATAGAGAAGATTAACTTATTGTCTTTCTATTTATCTTTCTCTAATGTTTTAATTAAAAAAAAAAATAAAAAATAAATTCAACCGAGATTAAAATTAATCTTACATTGGTAAAACTGGATTCAGTAACTTAATGGTTATTGAATTTTAATATTAGTTTTAAAGAGAGATTTCATTGATTATTATTTTATAGTCATTTATAATCACAAATAATTAATAAAACGAATTAATTGAAAAGGATAAAGAAGTTAACAAATAAATATATTTAATGTCATGTAATAATAATCTAATAAATAATATTAATATAAATAAATTAATTATAATAGATAAATCAATACATATTAATATTAACGATTATATATATATATATATATATATACTAAGCTTTTCAACATAAAAATTTACGAAGATATAAATAAAATTAAGATAAAAACAAGGTAAATTAGAAAAAAATAGATATAGCTTAGGACAAATTTTTGAAGCTAACGAATAACGTTATAATTATTAAATTTAAAACATATAGACGTGATACAAATGAAGTAATGCTACAAACATTTGTTTCGACCCAATAATTTAATATGTTTAGAGAGTATTTAGAAAGTTACACATTTAAAAAAAAGAAAAAGATACAAATCATTATTTAGTCAAATGTTTCTAGTATTTCAAAGAAAAGAAATGTAGAATATAAATGATCCAATCGTATATACTAAAAGTACAATTTGATATTATTAATTTAACAATGTAGAAATCCCAATGCCAAAGAGTAATCATGAAATGTTTTTACGCTCGAAATTATCGATATTAGCCTACACTTTTACTAAATATATAGCTGTCTAATACTCATCTCATGAATATATTGAACATGTTTCTCATTTCAACTGAATAAAACTCAGATTGAACTATGTATAGAGGCGCGGCGAACAACGCTTCTCTATGATGCGCGCAATTGCAGAATTACTCCCGTGCATGCGACTTTTATTAGATACATCATGAAAGCTTTATTTTAGCGAATCGTGCAGAACGTCTACTTGCATGTCCAGGTTTATGATCACAATTGATTCCTGCTCCGTTTCCTTCCTCTCTCATGCGACCGAAATACGTCGGTTAGAGACATTACTCAAAGCAGAACGTGAGCGAGATACAGCTGCGGTAACCGTGGGCGATTTATAGCGGGACAAATACAGATGGGGAACTTTTCGAGGCGTAAGACGTCTAGAAAATGCTTTCAGCTTTCGACAGGCTCTCTTTACCGGTCCGTCTTATCTCGCGTCCGTCGCGCATGTAAAGTAATAATGGGAAATCGAGCGAGAATATGTCCGTTCAATTTCTCACGCAATCGCTGATACTGTCGTACAGAATCGCGGATCAGAACAGGCATAAAAATATTGCAACGAGAGAGGAAGAAAGGAATCTCCGCATGTTCTTTTACTCGAATGCGACTTCAACGTCCGTGCGCGATACATTTTATGACAGGCAATCTAGAGGAGAAAGAAGGCAGTTAATTCTGCGACATTAAAAATTATCTTGGATATATTTTGATGCCAGATGAGGACAGATATGAGCGATTTCCACCAATATGAGCTTATATGCGAGAGATTTGCGAAGCTAAGGTAAAAGAAGAATAAAAGCGAGTAGTTAACAATATACCAAAAAGTTATAATTGGATATACGTCTTTTAAACTTTGAGAAAGAACATGCGAATGAAAAGGACAAATAGAAAGATGCAATTTTACGGAATATTTCAAATAAAAATGTACCGAAAGCAGTCATTAAAAATAGTAGCAAAGTATGACATTTTTCATGAATATTCTACTAACATTGTTAAATATCAAAGGAGAAATGCATTGTTAAATTCATAAATAATGTCAAATTGTATTCAATTTGAATTATTTTTAATTATTTCCACATCGTCAACTCTTATTCAATAAATCGTTGATTTAATTAAAAAAAACGAAATTAAACAGTTTAACTTAAAAAAATATATTAATTCAAATTTAGTTTATTATTAATAAAATACATATATATGTCATTTATTTTAAAATTAATCACAAAAATGAATTAATTTATATTTTGACACACATAGAAATTAAAAATAATAAAATATTGTTTAACTCAAGAGATTAATCATTATTGCTTCTTTGATATCTAACAGTGTGTTAATCAAATGTAACCTTTGAGTTAAATAACTTTTGTTATAATAACTTTCGTGTCAAAATGTACGAATCAATTTTTTTTAGGATTTATTTCAAAATCAATGTTCATATTAAAATTTGCATTTAATAAATAATAAATTAATAAATAATGATAAATATACTTAATAAATCATAAATTTAAATCAAATTTAATACATTTTCTAAGTTAAATTATCTTTTCAAATTTAATAAAATAAATTTTTTAAGTTAAATTACATTATATTTTATTTGAATTCACGATGTATTAAATAGGAACAGTGACAACTTATAAAAATTAAAAATAATTCAATTTGTATGTAAATTTAATCATAATAATTATATTTCGACATTATAATTTAACATTATGAAATTAACAGTATATTTTGCCATACAATTTCCGCGAGTTTTGTTCCATGAATTAGACTAAGATATATTTTGCACTTGACGTGAATAATGTACGTGTACATGTAATGAGATAAAAGAGCATTTAGTTTATATGTATATTTAGTTTATTTTTAATACAGTTAATATATGTATG
>Ga0157363_1005585_pt1 | contig 11747 bp, 2 predicted proteins | sample AttsexASBM1_FD_111477 | JGI IMG/M metagenome (GOLD analysis project Ga0157363, IMG submission 111477) | Fungus gardens microbial communities from leaf cutter ant in Ribeirão Preto, State of São Paulo, Brazil - Atta sexdens ASBM1 | ecosystem: Host-associated > Fungi > Mycelium > Unclassified ...
GAAACTGACATTTAGGTTTTATGCCTATTTATATAATTAAAACATAATTCAAGAAACTCTTCTCAACGTAAAATATCTGTTATTAGGATGCATTGCAAATTTTCTAGCAAAAGATTCAAAATAAATATGAATTAATTCTAAAAAAAAAATTGATCGTATAGTAATTAACTGACAAATTTTAAATAGTATTTAATTAATATTATAAGCAATATATTATTACATCATTGTAATTATCAATAAAAATTAAAACATAACGATTAAAACAAAACATCTTATGTCGCAAGATCGAAATATAGACAACGCACGTGTCTAATTATTATCCGGCTAATTTGAGTTCAATTGCGTGATAACATGCAGTCACTTCAAGCAGTGAGCTTGCAAACATTCGTCATGCTATCCTATGCAAGTCAAGGACGAGTGATCGTCGTACGTAGATGAAGAATAATGGGCGGACGAATATCATCGAGGCGGGAATTACATTTCGATAATCAATAAGCTTTTAATTCTGACAAGCGTCGTTTAACTATGTCTAGTATTTATCGAAGTCGAACATGATATTTATTTCGGAATGCGATGCCGATATTTATCGAGATCGTGTGTTTGTCAACAGACTGTTGAGTTCTGGCCGACGTATTCGAATTCGAAGTCGTCCGACATCACCATTGAAATTATTCTGGTGTATAAGTGATGCGAACTTTTAATCGTCAATGTTAGTATCAGTATTGATTGGCGACAGGGATTGTTGGCACCACGATGAAATTTTGCACTGATTTGTCTCGATAAAGAAATGAAATATCTTTAATATATATCAACGAACATGAGAAAATCGGATTACGTTCGAAGAATCTCATCATATAATTACGATTAAACAATTTTCTATACAAACACATATAGTCTATACAGGGTATTAAAAAAAACTATTCAGCATTTATAAGATAATACACACCATAGTGAGTAAAAAAACCTTAGTGAACATAGAAAAGGTCAATCGTTTTTAAGATATAAATATTTTTGTATGTAACATCATGAATGACTTACTGGCTTCGTCTCGCATACGATGTTTACCTCAATGTTTACAAACTGTGTTCTGTATGTCCTCATTCAATTTCCATACTTCATATGCTAAGCATGTATAGAAATGGAAGGAGGACATATGGAACATCTTCTGTAAATATAGCAAGTCAGTCATTCATGAAGCTAACATACAAAAATGTTTATATTTTAGAAACGGTTAAATTTTCGCTCTATATTCATTAAGATTTTTTTATTCAATATGATATATATATACTATCCATATAAATGCTGAATAATTTTTTTAATATCCTATACATATCTATATTCATAATACGCATACAATAGACATATTATAAAATGCGTATATTTTCATTGCTATTAAAAATAATAATGATATTATGCGCTTTTATAATATTAAAATATAAATTAGTTGTAAAAAAAATTTAAAGAATTTGCTTCAACACATTATAAATTAACAATTATAAATTAACGCATTTTCTTCTAAGAAAATTTATTGTTTCTAAGACTTTACCCATATTACTCTCATCATGACTGCAGAATCATAACTTAGCATGTTAATAATAGAGAATTACAAATCTCAAGTTCTATATGATTTTACACGTGTCTACTTTAGGATCGAAGTTTACAAAAATGGAAAAATGAAAAATTGCACGATGGCCATAAACGGTGACTCGCGAAAGTGATGGAGATACGTACTTTTATCGATGTACTCGAAAAAGACAGACAACTACAACGCTGAAGCGGACCGGCTCTCGACAGTTTGATACGGTTTACGGTAAACACATTTCGGTGGCAATCACGTCATGAGGCAAGCAAGCAGCTAGCTAGCAAGCAAGCAAGCAAGACTAGTTGAGCCGAAGAGTACGTGATGCTTCCTAGGATGGGGAAGGTGCGCGAGTGGTCGCTGAAGAGCTCTTAGCCGACCCTTTGTTGTCCCTGCCATCCCCACTTCTATCATCACGCAAGAGATGGCGGTGGGGCTGGTATGGGGGTTAAAGGGTGGTCTCTCTTGGCCAAAGGCCGCTGATTTACTTAGCCTATAGAGTGCTCTTTCAGAGACTCACCCGCGCCAAGAATATCGTGTACAGCAACTATCTTACAATACTTTAATAATGTATGTTGAAGATTAATTAATTGAAATACTCTAATACAAAATGTTGAGAATATATAGTGGTATTTGAATTAAAAACGATCAAGGTTCGTCGAAATGGCATCGCGCAAAGTTCGCACGCTCAATCTGTAATTACAGGTATCTGCATATCGATCTGCCATTTCGTTATTAATTTTAATAGGTTAAACAATATTGATTTTTGCTATTGATTTTCATATAATGATTTTCATACAATATTATATGTAAGGTTTTAAATTAAAAGTAAAAAAGACTCTAATCTTTCTCTATCAATTATCTAAAACGGAGATTCACTTGAATTTTGTATTTCAAACAAGATATTTTAAAACTTAGATGTAATTTTCGTAAAGTAGTAGTTAAGTAAGTAGTTATGAGTAAGAATATTAAATCGAAATATGTACTTATTACATTGTACATTCGATTAAAATGATTTAAATATCTAAAAAATAAAAAGAAAAATTACTCCAATATCAAATATTTTAAAATATATATAACTTGAACATAATTTTAATTCTGAATATTCTAATATAATTTATAAAAACAATTTTTCTTTTTTCCTTATAACATATAAGTTATAATATTTTATAATACCAAGTTACTAATTCATATAAATGATTAGAAGATATTAGAATGTAATTGGACATTACAACAATAAAAATAATGAATATAATTATTCACGCGATTTTTAATAAATATAAACGGAAGTACTTACATAATTATTGATGTTACTTATCAAAATATGTAAAAAATTATATCTTTAAAACATAATTTCTATTTAGATTTAACGTTTGTGTATATTCATATTTTTACATACTCTAAAGAGAGGTAAAATATTTTCTATCTTTTTCCATTTAATACCTGTAAGTTAAAATTTTCTCTAAATTTCAAGCAATTTGTGCACTTCGTAATTAATATTCTGTTGCATAATGATACACCAAAATATGCCAATAAATGATCGAATCGGTCAATGATGCATTGATAATAAGCTCTATTTTATGAGCTTTCATGTATGCATACTTGTACGCACAATAAATCGACGGATGGTTATACATATTCCAGAATTAAACATTTTGAATAATGTCCCAATTCATCCATTTCAAGAGATATAATGGATTTGTAATGTACATATCTATATCTATACAGTCGTATATAATATTCTTACGTAATAAATCTTAAAGTTTTATAATGTACCATAAAAGTATATAAATAACAGGATATCAAGCATTAAAAGAATAAATAATACAGCATATTTATTGCTGTTATTAAAAATTCAAATTTGTAATCAACTAATAATCGTCAGAAAAAGATTTTTAATCTCGAAATTAAAATAAAAAAATAATTCTACTGAAATAATGTGCAAGTAAAAAATATAAATAAGTTATTGCCCTCAAGTATTAAATTTTATCCACATTTTTTTAACATTATTTTAACAATTTCGAAAGATTGTCGATTATAATATTTAATATTTAAAGATGTAATATCAATGTCATATTAGCATAAAAATAAAACGAATGGAATATAATTAATATATCACGTAAAACAAACAAAATATCACGAAAAAAACATTTGATTGAATGAACTGGAATTATGGTGGAAAATGAACAATCCAGAATTCTAGTTAACTTTATTAGATTCCAGTTAAATCTATCAGAATTCTTGAATTCTGTTGAAATAACCAATTTCAAAATATTAGAATTCTAATTGAAATAATCATTTTCCAATCTACCAGGATTCTGTTTGAAATAACCAGAGTCAAATAAATTTAACTAGAAATCTAGTAAACTGAACTAAAATTCTGGATCGTTCATTTTCCACCACAATTCCAGTTAATTCAGCCAAATATTTTTTTCCGTGTAGGAAGCATAAATAATAATTTCTCAAGTAGCATAAGAGTACTTGTAATTTTCATAAATCACAATAAAAATATTTGCTACTCTTTGAAAATGACATCAATACTTATGCAAAATCATTATTAATGCTTTTTTTTATGGAATTTTTATATTCCGGAAAGGAATTTGAGAAGAATGAAATTGCGTAATTTTAATAAATCGATAATTATGATTTTAATAAGTGAAGAAGATGAGATTAAATCGCCGCAAAAAGATGCAGAAACTTAATATCGTTTGCTTGATTGATGAGAATCACACAATTTTATTCCTCTCGGGAAATATAAAAATTAATAAAAGTAATAAATAATTAATTTATTTCCATAGTTTTTCAATTAATATTTCTAAAATAGATTCAATTTCTCAAATAAATATTAAATTTAATAATTCTTTATAATTGGAGTAATTAACTATTTAATCTTTTATTAAAAGATAGAAATGCTTAAAATAATTTTATGTGATAAACAAAAGTTGCTATTAATCAACTTATCAATATTATTATATCAATAAATAAGAAATGAAAAAGATGAAATTAGTTAATAATAAGCAGTGAAAATTAATAACAAAAAAATGTAAACACAATTAACTTCTTCTATATGACACGAGAAAAATAAATTTCATAATTTTGATTTTTCTTCGTTAACAATGTAGCAATATATAATATAATGTTTGTATAAGAGATATAAAGGGAAGGAAGCTAACGACGGCAACCGGAAATTCACTACAAGAAGGTGAAGAGAGAAAGGAGATCAGGAAGCAAGCAGGCCAGACAACCCTTTCGTGCTGAAAGAAACCTAGAGAGAGGGAAAGAATATCACCGAGTAGGTCGGCGCCCTTTGTTTTTCTCGCGCATCTAACGAGAATTTACCGCTGTTACAACCACCCGTTCTCGGCAGTCACCACCATCACCAACCCAGCATCGGTGTGAAGATCTCTCGATGCCAGGGAAAAACGTGGTATCTCGGTTCCGGCAGAAGTCGTAAGGATAAAGCAACGACGCTGTCTCCCGCAGGAACCAATTTAGGTACGCGCTCGCGGACAGATTTAAATCAAATCAACCTCACCGCTATATTCGCGAAAATTAATCCGCGACGAGATGCCCTCCGAGTCTTCATCTCGGAAAAATAGTGACGTTGCGAAAATTCTTAATTTTAAAATTCAAACTGTTACAGTTCTCTCCGATAAGGAATTTAAAAAAAGTAATTATAATAAAAATAAAAGGCTATGAATTTAGCTATTTCTTCATATTCCATTTTCCCAAAACACGAAAGAAAAAAATGATAATGTTTGTGAATCAATGTCAAAACATTAATTATTATTATTCATTAATTATTCGATTATATTCAATTATTTATAATTCTTTTATAACGAGCTCTACATTATTTTTAGAGATGTCTACTCAGAATATGACGTGTCTATTTATCTACTTATTATATCTCTCTTTCGATTTTTCATTATTTATTTCATTTAATTATATGATTTTCGAAATCAATGTTTGAAAATATCGTGTGACCGAAGGATAAATCTCTCGATTTATCGGCTCCTCATCCCTGAGTTGCATCGACAATCTTGGCTGATTCAAAAGTCTGCAGCGCGAAGAGGAACAAGTAGAAAAGGGCGACGGCGATCGCGACCTGGCGCAGAGAGACGAGACGAAAGAAGCCTTGATATATCCGCCAAACACAAGGAGCCCGAACACCTCGGCGGGATTTATCGGGACTACGGATAATGGATGGCTTCGCGCAGCCACCGAGGACGCCGCTTTTTTAAATAATACAACGCAGAACGCTGAAAAATTCCTGGCTCTCGCGATAATAGCGGCTACTCAAATACGGTGAATATATGTAACGGAAATTATTGAAAAACTGTCAGTTTCATTTGTTAAGTAAATGTATAAATGTTACAGATAAATCTTATCCAATCACACTTATCATATTATTATTTATCGTTTCCTCGATAAAAAATAAATTATCATTAGAAAAAAATATCAAAATCCTGTTCAAAACTGTAAGTAAAAAGATAACGATAATGTTAAGTTAAGCTTGTAAGAAGAGATTCTCGAACTAAAACTTTTTATATGAAAACTTTTTGTATGACTTTTGTATGAAAAATTAGGTTCCGATAAAATGAGTTTTAGTTTTCGCCTATAACATGACATAGCTTATAATGTGGTGAACAAAAGAATGTTATAAACTCAATATAATAGTTTGTTTTTTATTACTGCAATGAACTACTCTAAAATTTTTCTTTTCACTTTTGTCATACATTAAATATAATAATGTGTGTAATAATTAATTAAATAAAATAATATATGTATCTATTTCAATTTAAGTATAAAAAGTAATCCAGCTATAAAAACTAGATCTAATAAATAATTTTTTAATTATAGTGTATCAAAAATACTCTGTGACCACAAGTTTTATCTTCGATCAAAAGTCTATCCATTATTGAGCTTTATTATCTATGACATTTTTTTTATTCATGACATTATAAATTATAATTTAAGATATGAGTAAAAACTAATTCGTTTCATCAGAACTTAATTTTTCATATAATTAATTCTTTGAGAATCCTTTTCTTCGCATATATAATTAACATATATAATTAAATATGATGAAAATATATTTTTGATATCAAAAGAAAAAATTCTGATAATATATAGAATATTTTGTACTGTCTCCTGTTTCAACAGCGAATATGTGAATTCAAAAGAGAACTCGATTATTTTAATATAAAGATATCAAAAAGCGTAGTTACGGCAATAACGATAAAACTCAAAGGATTTCGGCGATTCGAGCTTTAGGTGTAACACAGTGACGACAGCTTAACAGCTTTAACCGGCTTTCCAGAGTAAATTTACCTCTGGAAAGTAGATTTACACTAAGATTTAAGAGGAAGCAAGGAACGGCCGACGCGCATCGGAGCGGACGAACCGCGAGACAAAAATCGCGAAGGCACCGTCGTCGGATTAGATCCACCGCGGGAATGTATTTAATTCGATTGGCCTTTGCCGCCTCCGTCGTCGCTACCACGACCACCGGTGGACTCTGACGAGGGTGAGAAGAGCGGGGTGGCTTTTATCGGGGAGGGGGGGGGGGCGAGAGAACCTGTTTCCGCCGGAAATGAGACCCTTGCTACTACTCCGTGTTGCCCCTCCATCAGCGACCTACTCTTTCTCTCTCTTTTTCTCTCTTTCTCTCTCGATCAACCTTTCCTCTTCTCCTCCTTTCCTCCTACCCTTCTCATCACCCTTCCTCCTTGTCGTCGTCGAGGAAGAAAATCGTATTTATATCCCATCTCTCGCCCGCCCAGGTAAATATTATACGAGCAAGTGTACGCACCTGCCGCTACGAGCTATGACAAGCGAGTTCCATGACGCCCAAAAATCGACGCTCTCGTCGCGACGCTACTCTCGACATGTCGACCTGACCGTGCTTAGATATTTTTATACTCCCAAATTTCGAGCATAGCAACAAGAAAGAATTGAATCGGTAAGCTCAGAAATTACTTCGGTTTACTAATTACAAGAGAGATGTGTTAGTAGTTTACGTCCGGGATTAAAAATTAAAATAGTGAATTTAAGATTAAAAAGTAGATTAAATATTCTGAGCAAAAGAAGTTTTAATGCCACCGTAATATAAAGAACGACTTTTATTACAAACTCATTAATTCATATAGTTGCAGTTATTTATGGATACTCCGGATGGATATTCTGGTTGAATGTTTCTCATATTATATATGATTGATGGAGATGTATCAAGTTAATAATTATTTATAGTGATATAAACGTATCTTAGAAAATGCAATAAAGAGGATATTTAAGATTAAAAATCTTTAATTTTGGATCAAAACTATTGTAATTATCTCGATAATATTACACATTTTATATATTTGACTATTTACTTTTTTTTTGCCTACATCTTTCTGTTGTATCTTTTTAACATTCGAAGAATTCGAGCGGTTAAAATTACTTCTAATGGATAGTTTTGCGATGTTCAAATACTACTGAATTTCTTGAAACATCCATTCGTAGACAGGCGCATTTTATTTCTCATTACAAACGCAAATTAATTCGAACTCTGACATAAAGTAATATAAAATCCGTTCAATGATCCGATCAACCGATCGACCGGACCATCCACGAGTTCTTCACGTTAAGTGCGCGCCTTCTTCGAAGGGATTTGAACTAACGGTGATATTTCGCTCCTAGTTCCCATCCCTTGCCTGACTATTCATAAGTTCTCTTAGAACAAGTGCTCCTTTTCTCTCTTTTTATTCTTTTTTTTTGTTTCTCGCGCGCGAATAAGGCAGCAAGATCTAAAACCAGACGGCAGAGAATCGAGGTAGAAGAAGCTTACCGTTGCTCTCTCTCTCTCTCTCTCTCTCTCTCTCTCTCTCTCTCTCTAGGCGGATGTCGACTGGTTTTCCCTCCTCAGCTATCCTGCGAGATGTAATTTTCGCTGTATGCCGAGATTAGAAGCCGACTCGTCGGAGCTACCCCTAGTTCCGCTCGCCTGATAAGTATTGCCTGCCTTGTGCCAGTCTCCTGCTGAATGCCCTAGAACTGGAAAAGGGATTCAAGAGATGATCTTGGTACGATCGATCGGTCTTACGACATGACGTCATGAACGACGATGGGTGCCCGTTATATCTTGTTAAGGAGTTACGTATCCGCATAGAGGCGGATTTGCGGAATCGCTTTGAGCGTAATGAAGATCTATTATATCGAACTATGTTAAATAAATGTCATTGCTATTAATATATCTTAAGGCGAACCACATTATAAACGTTGTATGATATCTCGTTTAAACAAAATCGTGAATAATTAAGGATAATAAATTTAACATGCAAAATATATTCTTTGATTCGCACAAAAGATTGATGAAAATTCTTTTCAAAGTGATTCACACATTAGAATTAAAACTATCGGATGAAGAGGAATGTGTGGTGGGAGTAGGATGTAATTTAAAGATAAAAAGAAAGTACCGCTTTCACCTCACATTCCCTTCATATTTGTGTAACGATAAAACAGGACGGAATTTTTGCTAGATGAAATCTTTGAAAGATCGAATTAATCAAAGTTACGATTAAATAAAAAAAAAATGAAATGAATACATTGATAAAACGCAACAGTGTTTAAAAACGTACCTATATCTTTAATCAAAAATGTTAAGAATCATTTGCTTCAATAGATAATTTATTATTTTGCAATATCATGCAAGATTCATCGAGATTGCTATTTAAAAAATGGTCAGAAATAATGTTGATAAATCATCAGAAGCGTGCCATAATCATTATTTATTAGATAAGACTTACAATCTATAAAGTACATATTTAACATAATTTAACGATTATTGTAATCTGAATTAGTCTTATACTGCCTGAAATTTGGTCTGCTACTAAAAAACTTGATATATTCTATACTTTTTACCACACATTTTCCTCTTCATTTATATATACATTTCATTTATCATTTTTCTGTAAAGATTATATTCCATATGAAAAAATAATTTGTCAGTTTTGAATGTCTTGAGTATTAATGGTTGAATAACAAAGAAAAATCTGACTTGAACAATGAATACATCCGATTAATGACCATATCTGTAAACAGAAATAATAAAATCGTTATACATATATATATTTAAAGAATTATTATATATATAGAAAATTAAAGTATTAAAAAATTAAGTTAAAATTTTTTATTAAAAATTTTACAAACTAAAAACAAGTTTAAACTTTTTATTAAAGATATCTACTTATATTTAAATTTAATATATCATATATATTTAATATATATTTTTAACTTTATACAAAAAAATTTGGCAAAAATAATATATACATGTAACAAAATTTATACATATTAAAGGCTCTACTCACTTCTGAAACTCCCATTCGCGATTATCAAGCGGACAGACCTGTCGTGTTTTTAGCCAACGTGAAATACAGTGAAAATGAAAGGCGTGCTAAGAACAAAGATACAATTATAATAAGATTCAAGTAAAAATTTGACAATCCTAATCTCAAAATATTGTAAACCTACATTACATACACCCCAGGCTACCGTGCACTCCTCGCTAGTCGCAGAGGCTTGGTTTGCTTGACATTCGATACACAGGTCCATAATGTGATTACGACAAATAGCGCAATTATCCACAACAATATCTAAAAGATATAAGAAATTACATTAGAAAGTCTGTGCTTATTATTATGATATATTTTGAATGCTATATAGTAATAATGCTCGATAGTTCTTACCCCAGGCCCATAATGCCACTGCGTTCCACTGAAACAGACATAATTAGATTTAGGAAGCCCAATTACACATTACTTCAATTTTAAGCGAGAATTTAAATTCTCTCTATTTTCTTCTTGAAGTCGGCAGAAAAACATAGGAAGAGCCTCGCTTAAAGTTAAAATAATGTTGGTGCAGTCGGACCTTAGTAAATAATGCAAAGACAACAGGATTGTGCCATAAAGACGAATCACAGAGTGACAAAGCGTACTGCGGAAATGAGGTTAGAAATTATGTTTCACGCCACGCGGCGATTGCAAGTGAAATCGATTATACATGCTCTATATACACATGTCGATATTTACCTTTTTCACTTCAAAACGCTTCTTTTCGCCTTTTCCGCTGCTGGAGGTCGGTAGATCACACTCGTCATCGTCTATCTCCATGGTTGTCGCCATTTCTTGAATGCCTTGAATTTAGAAGACACCGAAATAAGTGGCGCTGCCAGTCGCGCGGTATTTACCGGCCGAACAGCAAGAACGGATCTTCCGAAGGTTAATTCGTTCCAAGGGACTTATCCGCGCATTGGCGCGTCTCGGCAAAATATTTAAATGTTTTTTTATACTGTTTTTTAGGCCTGTTCTTTTTTGGCTGAACTTTTGCACTAGATCGTCTTTCTTCTTTTTCTTTCCAGCAGGAGCTGGTCTCAATCAGTATGGTCAATTTCTTATGACTTAAAGCTTAAAACACTTATTGTAGATCCGCTAATGCTTATGGCATAAGACATAAGCGCATAAACCAATCAGAGGACTTAGTTATTAGTATCTTAAGACCTTCTTAAGAAATTAAATTATTGGTCTTAAAATATGAACAAATTATGAATATATACCCTTAATCTTATTATGTCTTATTATTTTTCTAAGATATTTAAAAAAGATAAAAAAAATTTTTAACTTAAAAAAAAATTAAAAAGTTAATGTTTAAAAAATAACTTAATTAAGTTAAAATTTAAAATTAATTAAGTTAAGTTAAAAGTTATTAACTTTTTAACTTTCTTTTAACTTTTAACGTTTTAACTAGCTACCCAACTGCATTCCAAAAATCATAGAAACAAATCTATTGTATCCTTTTAATCGATGAGTGTACACACACATGAGTGTACACTTAATCTTCTAACAAGCAATTATATAAGCTAGGTGTTGATATCAATGAACTAGGTGTTGATATCAATGATATTATAAATAGTAAATTTGTTCACTTTTGTAATTTTCAAAATATAATGCAATCGACTTGACTTCGGAAAATTGTACGAATATGCACGCTCATACGTGTTCATGTATATATGTACATGTATGCAAATATTTTATATTTTATTAGCAGAGTATCAATAATGAAACTTTTTTCCTAGGATGAAAAGTGAAAAATGAAAAATTTCTCCATTAATTTCAATGGTTAAAATTTTCAC